>Ga0137427_10000309_pt1 | contig 26358 bp, 22 predicted proteins | sample EasRivERMZT700_2_FD_102309 | JGI IMG/M metagenome (GOLD analysis project Ga0137427, IMG submission 102309) | Soil microbial communities from meander-bound floodplain in the East River, Colorado, USA - East River MetaG ERMZT700_2 | ecosystem: Environmental > Terrestrial > Soil > Floodplain ...
ATTGGAGCGCTGCCGGGTCAGGTCATCCAGAACATACGTCGTGCCGGTACGCGAGATCCGGTTTTCATGCTGGACGCAATCGACAAACTGGGATCGGATTTCAGGGGGGACCCGGCTTCCGCTCTGCTGGAGGTTCTGGATCCGGAACAGAACAACTCTTTCCGAGATCATTATCTGGACGTCGCGTTCGATCTTTCGCGCGTCTTCTTCATTACGACCGCCAATGTTCTGGACACCATTCCCTCCGCACTTCGCGATCGAATGGAGATCATCGAACTACCTGGCTACACCGAGGAAGAAAAGATTCAAATCGCGAAGAATTACCTGGTGCCGCGAGGGCGCGAAGCCAGCGGCTTGAAGCCCGAGCAGATTGAGTTTTCTGATGACGCACTGAGTGCCATCGTCCGGCACTATACGCGCGAAACCGGGGTGCGAAATCTGGAACGCGAGATCACCAGTATCTGTAGAAAGCAAGCTCGACGCGTGCTGGAGGGAAAGCCGGAAGTCTTGATGGTTACCCGAGAGGTTGTCGCCGAGATGCTGGGCTCATCGAGGTATCGACTGGAAGAAGAGGTCGAAGAGCGCGTGAAACGCGCCGGTGTTGCCGTCGGGCTGGCCTGGACGCCCGTTGGCGGCGACGTGCTGTTTGTCGAGGCAAACATCGCCAAGGGTGGACGGCACCTGACAGTAACGGGACAGATCGGCGAGGTGATGCAAGAGTCCACAAAGGCGGCCCTTACCTGGGTTCGCTCGTATGCGACCGAGTTGGGGCTGGACTCGGATTTCTACAAGGATAGCGATATCCATATCCATGTACCTGCCGGATCGATTCCCAAGGATGGCCCTTCCGCCGGCGTTACGATGGTAACGTCACTGGTATCCGCCCTGACCAACACACCGGTTAAACCGAAACTGGCGATGACCGGTGAAATTACCCTCAGCGGTTACGTGTTGCCTGTCGGCGGTATTAAAGAGAAGGTCCTGGCGGCACGTCGCGCTCAGATCGTGGAGATCATCATTCCGGCCCAAAATGAAAAGAACGTGCGCGAGGATATTCAGGCCGAACTCCTCAACTCTATGCGGATTCACTATGTCCGTACGATCGAAGAAGTCTTGAATCTGGCGTTTCCGCGCCGGGTGTTGCGCTCGGTAAGCGAGCCCGAGCCTGTCCACCAAGCCATGTAATTAGCGCCGGAACTGGGACGGTGCTGGAGACCTGGTCGCTACCGCTCCCGGTTCTCCAGCACCGTTCGAAACCCACGTCCAGCCTGCGATTGACACATCTCGGCTCCCGCCGTTATAGTAGTCCTTCACTTTTCAATCAGGCGGTCTTCCCGATTACTCCTAACGCATGAGATTTCAGGCTTGGTTCGAATGCTTCTCGGGCTGTGGTGTCCGTCACAGTCTGGAAGACATCATCTATCGGTGTGAGCGCTGTGACGGCCTGCTTGAAGTCCGACACGACATGAGCGCACTCATGTCGCGGAGCGCGTCCGAATGGAGGCAGCTTTTTGATGCAAGACTGGGTCGGGGAAGCGGCGTCTGGTCGAAGAAGGAATTGGTACTGCCGGAGCTGGACCCTTCAAAGGTCGTCTCTCTCGGCGAAGGTAACTCACCATTGATTCAATCAGACGGATTTGCCCGGAGCCTGGGAGTGGATCAGGTTCACATCAAGCAGTGTGGAACGTCGCATACCGGGTCGTTCAAGGATCTTGGAATGACCGTGCTCGTTTCCATGGTTAACCAGATCCGCCAAAAGGTCCGGGCGGTTGCCTGCGCCTCGACAGGTGACACTTCCGCTTCAGTTGCGGCCTATTGTGCTGCCGCCGGGATTCCATCGATCGTGTTCCTTCCCAAGGACAAGGTCTCGATAGCTCAGCTTCTCCAACCGATCGCGAACGGTTCGATCACCCTGTCGCTTCCAACCGACTTCGACGGCTGCATGAAGATTGTTCGGCAGATCACAAGCGATGGTTCCATTTATCTTGCTAACTCCATGAACTCATTGCGCGTCGAAGGGCAGAAGACCATCAGCTTTGAGATCGCTCAACAGCTGAACTGGCAAACGCCCGACTTCATCGTTGTTCCAGGGGGCAACCTCGGCAACATTTCGGCGATCGGTCATGGGTTTTTGCAGATGCGGGAGCTTGGGCTGGTGGATCGGATACCGAGGCTGGTCTGCGCGCAAGTCGAACAGGCCAATCCTCTCTATCGTTCCTATCAGGCCGGGTTTGGTACACTTGACGCCGTCCCGGCAGGCGACACGCTCGCAACGGCGATTCAGATCGGAAACCCTGTGAGCTTCGAGAAAGCGATTAAAGTCCTGAAACTGACGAACGGAATTGTGGAACAAGCCAACGACTTCGAGCTGGCAGACGCGGCTGCCAAAGCCGACCGATTCGGCTTCTTCAACGACCCGCAGACGGGCGTGGCCCTCGCGGCAACAATGAAACTCGTCCGAACTGGGGCGATCCCGAAATCAGCGAATGTCGTCGTCATCAGTACCGCTCATGGCCTGAAGTTCATGGAGTTCAAACGCCGCTACCACGAGAAGCAGATCCCCCAGACTGATGCATCGCTGGCGAACCTCCCAATCGAGGTTCCGGCCAACCTTGATGCTGTCCGTTCTGCGATTGATGGAAGGTTACCTGCTTGAGTAGGAGGACTAATTCAAAAGTCGCCTTCCTTTTCAATCAGTTAGGGGCGACGCGATGGCAAAGTGTGAGCAAATCCAACACATTTAGAGGTGCACTTTGCTCACTGGGTCTCATTATTTTGTTGGCCCAGTCAGCGACAGCCCAATCTGTTTTGAACTTTCCGCGGGCGCATCACGAAGGGGCTGAGGACACCGGACTGGCCATCACGAATCCAAATGCCTATTACGCTGACGTTCAGTTGGCTTTCTACGCATCAGACGGAAGCCTCGTCGCTAATGGCCTGATCAATCCGGTGAGTTACCGGATACCACCCCGCAGTCAGTTGTCTCGAATGATTTCGGATCTCTTTGCCGCCGGCAGAGTCGAAGGTTGGATACAGGCGACCAGCACTTCTTCGGGGCTCGTCGGATTTTCGTTTACCGGCGATTTTGCGACCACCCTCGAGGGTGGTGAACCCGCTGTGCCCATGTTGGCTCAGTCGTTACCACTCTTGCGTGAAGGGCCCACGACGCGAACCGACGTCAACGTTATCAATCCGGGAACAACAACGGGAAGCATCACGATCAACTACTACACGGCGCGCGGCGACGATGCCGGGAACTATGTCATTACAGTTCCGGCTCATGGAATCGTCAAAGCTCCGGCGCGATTACCCACAGCGGTCTCGGCGCGGGTTACTTCGAGTGTGCCGGTCATCGCGACGGCTACCGTGAATAACGATGCGTCGGTGATGTTCGTGAACGGGCAGGCCATCGATCAGTCGGCAACCACTCGGATTGTTCCGCACTTCCAGAGCGGAAACGGGCTGGACGCTCAGCTTGTGCTTTCGAACCCCAATGCCACGGCCGCAAACGTTACCATCAGCCTTTTTAGCGCGGCCGGAGGATCGATTCATCCCTCTCAATCGGCGCCTCTGAGTTTGACCATACCTGCTCGCGGAACTGTAACGACCGACACTCGAGGAATTATCGGTCAGTTGGCGGCGCCTGCCATGAATGGCTGGCTGCAAATTGATTCTCCGAACTTGCCCTTAAACGGTCTTGTAGTTCTCGACTCCGCGCTCTCGCTGACCGCAGTTCCGATTCAGCGCGTGGCCGTCGAGCGCATGATGTTTTCCCAATTCAGCGAGTCCGGGGCCCTCTCCAGCTTCTTCGCTCTCGTTAATCCAGGAGCGGCCGATGTCTCTGTCGATGTCTCGCTCCTGCGAACCGACGGTTCCTTATTCGCCCAGCGAACCATATCCATCCGATCGAGAACGAAACTTTACGTCCAGCCGCATGACCTGATTCCGGAAGCGGCATCGATGGCTGGCGGTTTCGTTACGATTCGATCGTCTGCGGGGATTTATGGCGTCGAAGTGATGACGTCGGATACCAGCGCATTTCTGGCGACCGTCGTGCCGCAACGTCCGAATCTGGATTTCAGTCCAAATCCGCCGCCGGAAATTCCACGAATTATCCGGTTGGGGCCGGGAAGAGAAATCGTGCCCGGAACGCGGCTCAGCATCGCTCTTTCCAACGTGAGCAGCGATACTCAGATACTGCTGGGGAATCAAACTCTCAACACCCAATTCTCGGCCCCCGGCATCGGCGTCGTGTACGCGGACGTGCCGGCAATGGATCCGGGCTACGCCAGTCTTCGCGTTCGAGTTCGAGGACTGGAAACAGCCCCGATCAAGATGAAGATCTTGCCGTCGGAGGAAATCCAGCCGCTTATCGACATCGACGGAAGGGCGTTCTATCAGAAGATCGAAGTTACAGATACGGGTCTGGATTTGAACCGCCGGATCATGGTTCCCATCCGCAACGCCCGGGTCGAGGTTGTGGATGCTTCCAGTGGCTCACTGATATCGGTTTCTGAAACAGACATCGACGGACGGTTCAATGCTCTGGTTCCGCAATCGGCCGTTACGATCAGGGTGCTGAGCCGGCTGCGGAATACCGATCTCCGAGTGGTTGATAACACGAACGGCAATCAGCTTTACACCATCTCCACGGACTTCGACATACGCGAAAGGAGTCAGGCTCTCATCGTCGATACGACGAGAGCATCCGGCGCCTTCAATATCCTGGAGATGATTCAACGCGGTAACGATTTGGTCCGTCTGGCCGATCCGAGGATTATTACACCCACACCCGCCATACAATGGAGCGTTCGAAACACAGCTCCCAGAGCGACGGCGTTTGGGGTAACTTCCAACACGGCGTGGATTCGAGGCGACCGCGCGACGGATTCGGATGAATTCGACGATGCCGTCATCATCCATGAGTACGCTCACATACTTGCTGCGCGTTTCTCTCGTGATGACTCGCCCGGAGGAATGCACGGGATTGGTGATAGTCTCGATCCTCGCCTGGCCTGGTCGGAAGGATGGGCGAACTTCTTTTCGAGTGCGGCTCGCAGCGATGCGGTTTATAGAGACTCGATGGTGAGTGCGAATGGCTCCGGGATCTATCGCTTCGACATCGAGGATAACCGGCCTCCCACGGATAAACCCGGATACGATAGCGAAGCGTCGATACACTCGCTGTTGTGGGATCTTTTCGATGCCCAATCGGACGTCGGCGATACCGTCCAGTATCCGTTCGCCGTGATTTGGGACGCGTTAACGGATCTTCGAAATGACCGCTTCGTTTATCTGCCTTATTTCCTGGAACGATTCCTGACGAGAAATCCATCGGAAACCGATTCAGTCCGGGCGATGGTTCTGACTCGGTCGATCGATTTTCAACCCAATGTGCGACCCAGCGTGACCAACCCATTTCCCAAGGGAGTGTCGCTCGGTAGCCTGGTCCAGGGCTCGGTCGATTCGCTCAGCCTGAAACGCTTCAACCTGGCCACGTCGTCGCACTTCTACACGTTTACGACGTCGGGGGAGGCCGTGGCGATCCGGTTGGACATCACGGGACTCGGCAATGCGACGAACGGGAGCGGCAACGATCTGGATATCTTTCTGCTGGACGAGAACGGCAGAATGATCGATGGATCAGACAGAGGATTGAATGGTCAGTCCGAGTTGATTTCGCGAAGGCTTCCGGCGGGCACCTACGTGATCGAAGTTCGCAGTTTCTACACCAACGCCGAAACAAACGGCTACGTTTACAATTCCGGCGATTATCGTCTCAGCATCACCGCACAATAATCAAACCCCCAGCCGCGAAGCGGCTGGGGGTTTTGGGTTACTTGGCTGTGCCTAATGCCTTTTCCAACAGCGGATCGATCTGTTCCGCCTTCATTTCTCCCAGGACAACGTAGGGATTGTTGAAATCACCGTTCATCACAATGATGCTGAACGGCGTGCCCCAGGTCCGCTTGTCGCCAAGGGTCATGCGAAGCAAATACTGGAAGGTCTCCATCCGGATTTTTTGACGATCGCTGTAGGCAATAACACTGCCGGTGATTACCGGATAAGGCGTCTTATGCTGTTCGACCACTGCCTTCATCTTCTCAACTTCGCTGTACTCGCTACGAGCGACGATCTCAAGACCTCGGGAGTTGTACTTGTTATAGACGTCACGCAGATAGGGCGCTTCGTAGTTACAGTTTTTGCACCATTCCGCGACGTAGCTCATGATCAGAACCTTCGTCGGTTTGTAGCCTCGTTCTTTGGGAAAGTTGAAGTTCACGTAGCGTCCGTCCATGGCCTTTCCAACGAAGTCCTTGAACTCGAAGAGCTCCTTTAGTTCCTTCTTCTGTGCTTCCGTGACTTGGTGTTCGGAAATGTATTTATTGTAGACGTCCGTCAGATTGATCTTCACCACATCGATATACTCGTGATCATTTTTTACGGGAGCCTGTTGCAGCAAAAGAGCCAGCGCCAAACCCAGAATCATGTGCACCTCCGGAAGCCAGATTATACCCTCCGGTATCCTCAGCTTGACAACAATTGGGGTGGGGGGAGTAAATTAAGCTCAAATTCTCAAACCTGAAGTTCAAGCTCGCTTTCTCAAGTTCCGACGCTGTTGGCACTCTTAACTACCTGGAGGTCATATGAGCGGGACCCTGACGAGTCTGTTGATCGTGGAAAGCGTTTTAACGGCGGCCGCCGTCGTGATGTTCCTCTACCGTGGTCTGTTGGATATGAAAGAAGAGGACCACCTCATCCTGGACGATGCCGAACTACATTTAGCCCGGGAACAAGCCGAGATTCGGCAAAAGGCGACTCAAATGAGCAAGTACATCAAGGTCGTTGGAGCAGCCTGGAGTGTTTTGCTCGTAGTCATCCTCGGCGTTTGGGTAGTCCAGGGCCTGAATCTGTTGTGATCGGCGACTGGAAAACCACCCCTGTTTGAAGGGCATTCAAGGAGTGGGGGAATCGGAGATTGGACGGAGGGGTCTGGCGCGTAAAGCTGATAAAACAAGCGCCAGACCCCTCGTCCAATCTCCGATTCCCCCACTCCTTGAGTCAGGTATGTAAATGCCTTACAAACAGGTTTTCAGTTTATCCACACGTTCATTGACTGCCGCTACAGAGCGAAACGTCCTTGCTCGGTAAGGTACTCGGCGATTCGCTGACGCGTTTTCACTGTGTTTATCGGTGACCAGCGCAGTAATCGGCGAAGGGCCGATAGCTGCGTCCGAAGCATGTCTCCCTCTGAAATAGCGGCAAGAACTTGTCTGCCCGAGGATTCGATCCGGGCCATCGCGTCGTTGATGAATGTGCGCGCAACGTCTCGATGAATCTCGCCGGAACCTTTTTTCGACAGTCGATGAACAGCCGTGTCAATTCCAAACGACTCCATCACCATGTTGCTGATGTGCATCAGTACCTCCTGCTCGTCGCGAATGGCGTCTCGATACTTCTGCACTGCGGACCCGGCAACGAAAAGCACCGCCTTTTTCGACTGAGCGGCTGCAGCGATTTCGGGACCGAAAGTCCCAGTGGGTTCGGATGGAACCGAAGCCGACATTACTTCGTCGACGACGGCCTTTGTTGCTTCATGAAGAGCCAGTTGGCCGGACGTCGCCCGTTTCAGCAGCATACCGGGAATCAGCAGTCGGTTGATTTCGTTGGTGCCCTCAAAAATTCGGTTTACGCGAGAGTCGCGATAGTACCTCTCAACAGGGTATTCCGCGCTGTAGCCGTAGCCGCCGTAAACCTGAACCGCCTCATCCACGACAAAATCCAGAGTCTCTGTTCCGAACACTTTCAGGATCGAACACTCGATCGCGTACTCTTCGATCGCTTTGAGAACCTGCTGCGCGTTGTCCGCGTCGGCAGTCTCCAGCGCACGATCCATCATTCCAGCGGTCCGGTAGACCATTCCTTCGGTGACCCAGATCCGAATCGCCATCTCTGCGAGTTTGTGCTTGATCGCGCCGAAACTCGAGATCGGCTTGTTGAACGCAATGCGCTGCTTTGCGTACGCGATTGCGTCGTTCAATGCGGTCTTGGCCGCGCCGGTGGCTCCGGCGCCAAGCTTGGCCCGCCCGGTATTCAGGATATTGAATGCGACGTGATGACCTTTTCCGATCTCCCCGATGACGTTATCGATCGGCACTTTCGCGTTGTCGAGAACCAGAGTTCGGGTTGAGGAGCCACGCAGGCCCATCTTGTGCTCTTCCGCACCTGTCGAAACACCGGGATAGGCTTTTTCAATAATGAAGCAGCTAAACTGGGTTCCGTCGACCTTGGCAAACGTAACGAAGACGTCGGCGAACGCTGCATTGGTAATCCACATCTTTTCGCCGTTGAGAATCCATTGCGTTCCGTCGGCATTGCGCGAGGCGTTGGTTTTTGCGGCAAGCGCGTCAGATCCGCTGCCGGCCTCAGACAGGGCGTAAGCCGAAATCATGTCGGCTTTGCATAAGGCGGGTAGATATTTGCGTTTGTGCTCGTCTTTGCCGAAATAAACGATCGGCAGCGTGCCGATGCCGCTATGGCCGCCGTAAGAGACGGCAAACGATGCAACGCGAGCGAGCTTCTCGGCGACAATCATTGCCGACACTTTGTCCAGATCTTCGCCGCCATACTTTTCCGGTACTTCGATTCCCAGCAGTCCGAGTTCGCCGCAACGCTTCAACAGCTTGATCGTGACGTCCCAATCTTTCGCCTCGATCTTATCGATCTGCGGTACAACCTCTTCTTCAACGAACTGTTCGGTCATATCGCGAATCATCAATTGTTCTTCGGAAAAGTCTTCCGGCGTGAAAACGTCATCCAGTGCGGTGTCACCGATCAGGAAACTGCCGCCCTTCGGTATGGCGCTCAATTGCTTAGTCATATTGACCTACATCCTCTCGAATATTGCTGCGGCTCCCATGCCGCCGCCGACGCACATTGTCACCATCCCGTACCGGGATTGGCGCCGGCGCATTTCATGGAGCAGAGTCGCTGTCAATTTTGCTCCCGTGCAACCCAGTGGATGACCGAGAGCGATTGCTCCTCCGTTGACATTGACCTTGGAAGGATCGAGGCCTACTTGCCGAATCACGGCAAGCGCCTGGACCGCGAACGCCTCGTTCAACTCGATCAAGTCTATATTCTCCAATTTTAATCCTGCGGCGCGTAAGACTTTCGGTATTGCTTCGACCGGTCCGATTCCCATGATTTCAGGCGGAACACCTGCTGTGGCATAAGCAATGAAGCGGGCGAGAGGCTTCACCCCAATCTCAGCGGCCTTCTGGTCCGACATGACGATGACGGCGGCCGCTCCGTCACTCATCTGCGACGAATTGCCAGCCGTTACGCTGCCATCGACCTTAAAGACTGCTTTGAGGCGGTGCAGCGATTCGATCGACGTGTCGGAACGCGGGCCTTCGTCTGTTTCGAAGGTCGAATGCTGTTTGCGCCTTGCTGAGTTTTCAAGCACAGTGTGCTCGAGCATGACCGGGGTGATTTCATCTTTGAATCGTCCGTGTGTAATGGCATCTATCGCTTTCCGATGACTGTTCAACGCAAACTCATCCTGATCGGCGCGAGAGATATTGAAATCAGTCGCGAGGTTCTCGGCGGTAAGGCCCATGCTCAGATAAGTATCGGGCTGGCTGTCGATGAGCGTTGGATTTGGCGCCAGCTTATGACCGCCCATCGGAATAAGACTCATCGACTCAGTTCCACCGGAGAGAATGCAGCTTGCCGCGCCTGATGCAATCCGATCTGCTGCGAAGGCGATGGATTGCAGGCCGGACGCGCAAAATCGGTTGAGAGTCATGGCGGGTACGGAGTAGGGAATCCCTGCGCGAAACGCAGCGATGCGCGCTACATTCATTCCTTGTTCCGCTTCAGGCATAGCGCAGCCGATGAGGATGTCGTCGATTTCGGCGGGCGCAAGACCCGGCACTAGATCGATGGCGGCCTTCATGGTGGAAGCAGCGAGATCGTCGGGTCGTGTGGCGGATAATGCCCCGCGAGGGGCTTTTCCAACGGCCGTTCTGACTGCGGACACGATCACAGCGGATGACATAACCGCACTCCTTGGTTTTCAGGCCCTTAATTCCGTAATACTTTTCCTTTTTTTAACAGATGCTCGATGCGAGCCAGCGTTTTCGGCTGGCCGCAAAGTGAAACAAATGCCTCGCGTTCCAGATCCAAAAAATACTGTTCCGGGGCCTTTGTCTTTATCGTGACGTCGCCACCGCAAATGACAAACGCAAGTTTGCGTGCGATCTCGGCTTCATAGTCAGTGATGTGTCCGGCTTTGCGCATCAGATGGATTCCGAGCTTCAGTTCTGCCGCAGCCGTTTCACCCAATACTGGAAGCATCTCAGGGAGCGGCGGTCGATAACCGCTCGCCGCCAACTCCAGAACCACGCGCTTGGCATCATGGATCAACCTCTCCGAATTCATGGTGATGCCGTCACCTGGACGCAGATATCGAAGCTTACGGGCGTCTTCTGCGCTGGACGAGACCTTGGCTAATCCAATGTTTTGGAAAGTGTCGCGAAGGACATCATGTCCGCGCGAAAGCATCTCTGTCGTACCTCCTCCGGCAGGAATCAGGCCGGCCCCGACCTCGACCAACCCGATATACGTCTCCGCAGCGGCCTGAGTGCGACTTGCTGAAATCGCGAACTCGCAGCCGCCGCCTAAAGTCATTCCGAAAACAGCCGCCACTACAGGCTTTGGACTGTACTTGATCGAATGCGTTGCCCGTTGGAATGTCCTGACCATGTGATCGATCTCGTCCCAATTACCCGCCGCCGCCTCCATCATCAGGAGCATCAAGTTCGCTCCGGCAGAAAAATGGGGGCCCTGGTTGCCGATGACCAGGCCTTCGAATCCGGAATTAACCTCGTCGAGAGCGCTGTGCAGCATGGAGATGATGTCACCGCCGATGGTGTTCATCTTGGAGTGGAATTCCAGGCATGCCACTCCGTCACCGAGATCTCGCAGTGTCGCTCCGGCATTGCTTCGAATCACGCGTATATTTCGCAGAATGGTCCAACCGGCCGGATAATCTTCGCCTTCCTCGGTCTCGAACGGTCCGGTCTCCCAACCGAAGCCCCAGCGCATCGCGCGATCGACATCGATTGGATGATCCGAAATCTCCGGAATCCGCGCGGCGGCATAATCCGAGGTCGACTTCAGAAGCTTCCGGACAAACTGGCCTGCAGGTTCTTGCGATTGAGAGAGCGCCTTCAGGCGTTCTGAAAGAGGTTCGATATTCGAAATCACTTCGAGAGCGGGGAATGAAGCCTTCTTCTGAGGTCGGTATTCGAGCTTGTCCAAATCGAGAGTCAGTATCTGATCATCTACCTTTCGGTAGAAGCCACCGACTGTCTTCGATCCGAGCCATTGGTTTGCGATCATCTTCTGCATGCATTCCGGAAGCCGAAAGACATCGCGTTCCGGATCCTGCGGAATGTTGTCGTATACGTTCTGTGCAACGTGCGCGAAGATGTCGAGTCCGACCATATCGATGGTGCGGAACGTGGCACTCTTCGGATGGCCGATGAGAGTTCCGGTCAAACGATCGACCTCTTCGATGGACAGACCGAACTCGCGCATCAAATGCATGCCCTTTAGAGCGGCGTAGAGTCCGATCCGGTTGGCGATGAAGTTCGGAGTGTCTTTAGCGCGCACGACACATTTGCCGAGGATGATGTCGGCGAACCGTTCAAAGCCGGCCAGCGTGTCAACGTCGGTTTCCGGCGTTGGGATGACTTCCAGCAGCTTCATATAACGCGGTGGGTTGAAGAAATGGGTGCCGAACCAATGACGTCGAAAGTCCTCGGATCGCCCCATCGCAAGTCCGGCGACACTCAGTCCTGACGTGTTGGTGGTTATTAATGATCCGGGCTTTCGAGCGGCATCGACCCGTTCGAGCAGAGATCGCTTGATTCCGGCATCCTCCACCACTGCTTCGATCGTCCAGTCGACCGCTGAAAGAGAACTCAGATCGTCGAACGTGCCGACTTCGATCTGTTGAATCCTTTCGGGTACGAAAAGTGCCGGTGGGGACATCTTTTCCAGAGTCCGCAAACCACGCGTCGCGGCATCCTTATTGATATCGAGGAGATTAACCAGCAGTCCGGCATTGGCCAGATGCGCGGCGATCTGGCTTCCCATTGTTCCGGCTCCGAGTACGGCGGTTTTGCGAATGATCTTCATTTGTTCAAATTGTGCATTACTGCAGGCGGACTTCCAATAAGGAGGTTGCTGAACGGCAGCGCAAAGCGGCTTGACTCCCACCGGTTATCCCATGAGTGCCGTCCGTTCCGAATAAAGCGTCGTTGGTCGCCGGATTTTGCAGTTTGTCCGTTGCAGCTGGAAAGGTCCTTCAATTCGCCCTACCTTGAACATCACTATAGAGGAGGGTGCTTTATGCGCATGTGGTTTTGGTTTTCCATCCTGGTGGTGACGCTCGCTGGAACTGTCAGTGCCACCGAGCAGGATGCAAAGCAATTGGCGGAGAAGGGGCACGAGGTTTTCATGAAAGTGCTCGGCGGGGATGAAGCCCGGTACGGCGAAGTCGTGAAATACATGGAACAGTCGCGGGAACTGGAACCGGCGAATACCGAAAACCTGTATAACCTGGCTCGCGTCTACTTCTACGACGCTCTTACGAAAAACAATCCGGAGTCGGCCGCGAAGGCGGAGAGGACGCTTGCCAAACTCATGGAAGTGAAGCCTGCTGACACTCAAGCGCTGTCATTTCACGGATCGATTCTGACGGCGATGAGTGGTGGCAAAGACATGGCTAAATTCATGCAGGGTGTAAAGGAAATGAAAGCCGCCATCGAAAAGGATCCAGGGAACATCAACAATCGGATCGTGCTTTCATTTACGTCGAGAAACTTTCCGCCTCAGGCGCTGGCCGCGATGGGCAACTACGATTCGCTGAAGGATCTCGAGTTTGTCCGTGACGCCTTCAAAGGTAACGCGTTCTATTACGCCCCTCATGCCGAAGTCGTGATGAACGCCTTTGTCGGCGACGCCTACAAGAACCGCGCTGATGAAGCGAATGCCAGGAAGAATTTCGAGGCCGCCCTCGCGGTTCCGAAACCTGCCGATCCGGGTGAACGCAAAGGAAGGGATCTGCTCGACACAGCGATTCGCACTCGCATGAACGGCGGCGATCAGCCCCTGGGTAACGGAGCCTTTTCCGGCTGCCATTCCTGCCATTTGAGCGCTCCAGACAAGCTACTGAAGTAAGACCTGGGCTAGAATTCCGCGTATGACGCTTCACCAGTTCCATCTGGTCTGTTTTGCGGCTGGTTCCGTCATACACGGAGTTCAAGCCGTGTTGGTTCGGAAGTTGTGGCGCGATTCGAGCGGAGCCAATCATGATGAAGCGCAGGAGGCTTTAGCCCTTTCCGTCCTGGCTTTTTTCTGGCAGTTCGGGAATCTGTGGCGGGAACTGGCGGTCACCTTTGATTTCAACGAAGGGGGCCTTGTCTACGAAGCCGGCAACGTGACTCGTGCTGTTGTCCTTGTGGGCTTTCCTCTCCTATTCAGCTACATGATGAGGCCTCCCCGAAGCGGTTCCCGCGTCGCCCGTTTCCTGACGAAGTTCGGTCAATCGCTCCGATATCCTCTATGGATATTCGTGCCCGCTGCAGTCTTTTCAATTCTGGTCACTTATCTCGGCAAACAGCCACTCATCGATCCCGATGTCGCCGAATATTTCACGCTGAATCTGATGCTTTTCTATTTTTCGATGTTCCTGGTCGTGGGAATCATCGAAAGGCGGAACGCATCCCTGTCGATAAGCCGGCCGATGCTGCGGGCCAATAAAGCAACCGTCATTGCCTCGTTCCTTGCTTTCGCCACATTCATCCTGATGCTTTGGTCGCCGGGAAGTCTTGGCGGTTACGCGGGCTTCATTCAATTGGCCGCGATGATGACGTCGGTACCATTCACAGTCTCGATAGCGTATCGCCTTTATCAGTTTCCGTTCATGGACACGTTTTTGCGCGACGTGCTGACCGGCGTCACTTTGCTCGTCTGTTTTTGCATTGCGTTCAGCTTCGGCTTTAGATCGACAGACTTGCTTGCGTTATGGATGGCGACGGTTGCCGTCGGGCTCGCTTTCGCAAAAGGCCCGGTATCTCGCTGGGTTGACCGATCTTTCCTCGGCTACACGGAATCCATTGAGGACCAGGAAGAGCGCATCGCGAACGCGGTTCGCGCGCTGCCACAACTCTCGGAGTTCAGCGCCAGAGTATCGGAGATCCTGGTTAACGCCCTCGAAGCGGATTGGGTGAGCATCGACGCGGAGCCGAGGCCTGACGCCGTTGCTCGCTTCAAGATCGACGGACCGGATCCATTATGGTTGTCGTTGGGTCCACGGAAGGGTTCTCGATCGTATATGAGCCGTCAGCTCCAGTTGGCGCGTCGGGCCGTGCTGGAGCTTGCGAGCCAACACGAAAGGCTGCAACGGGAGGAATCCGACCGCAGGCAAATCGTACGCGAACACGAACTTCGGGAAATCACTGCCCGAGCGCAGATGCGCGCGCTTCAGGCTCAGATCAATCCGCATTTCCTGTTCAACACATTGAACGTTCTAGCCGGCTTGATTCACAGCAATCCGGCGAAGGCCGAGCACGTCACTGAGGATCTTGCCGAGATCTTTCGGTACGCCCTCGAATCGACAAGGCTGGAATGGGTGAAGCTCGAAGACGAATTGCGATTCCTGGAGTCGTACCTGGAGATTGAAAAGTCTCGCTTCGAGGAACGGTTGACCTACGATTTCGATATCGATCGATCGTCGAGATCAATGCATATTCCGCCAATGATTCTGCAGCCGCTCGTTGAGAACGCCATCCGCCATGGCATCGGTCCACAGGTAGAAGGCGGACATGTGCGCGTGGCGGCCAGGTTGGAGAAGGGAACACTGGTCATTCTGGTCGAAGACACCGGTGCGGGCCTTGCACAAAAGGGACGTGGCGGAAGCGGCATCGGATTGGCGAATGTTCGCGAGCGTCTGGCGCACGTTTATGGCGGGTCGGCGGTTCTGCGTCTTGAGACCGGTTCACCGGGTACACGAGCCGTCCTGTCATTGCCACAGCACGACGAGGTGCACGCGTGAAACGACGGGCGGTGATCGTCGACGACGAAAGGGAAGCGCGGCGGCGGTTGTCTCGATTGTTGGAGACCTACGCCGATCGAATTGAAGTCGTCGGTGAAGCAGTCGATGGCTTGAATGCGGTCAGCGCCATTCGGAAATACGAGCCGGATGTCGTGTTTCTAGATATCGAGATGCCCGGCCTGGATGGTTTCGGCGTGCTGGATTCTCTAGACATCGAGGATTCGCCCGCCGTGATCTTTACCACCGCGTACGGGCATTATGCGATCCGGGCCTTTGAAGTCCATGCGCTCGACTACCTGCTCAAGCCTATTACTCAGAAGAGACTCTCCGAATGTATCGCCCGGCTCGATGATATTCGTGCGGCAACTCAGCGAAAGCAACTCGATAGCCTGCGCCGCGATCGAAAGCTGGATCGACTACTTGCCCGGTCGGGACAGAAGATGGTCGTCGTCAGCACGAACGACGTCATCGCATTTGAATCCGAAGACCGTCTGGTTTTTGCGCGCACCGCAAACGGACGCTTTGTCCTGAACATCACGATGAAAGAGCTGGAAGATCGCTTGGATTCGGCGATCTTTTGCCGCGTACACAAACAGGCCATCGTGCAATTGTCATTCGCTAAGGAGATCCATTCTCTCGCTGGCGGACATTATCTGTTGCGACTCTCCGATGGCTCCGAGGTCCAGATCGGCAGGAACTACGCTCGCGATTTCCGCGCCCGCTTTGGCTGACTATCCCGACTTTCCGACGTTAAACGATCGGTTTCGGTTGCCCATTCGAGCATCGTTTTGTCGGCTCCCGGAGGACCAACCAAGAGCATGTTGTGGACACTGTCCGGGTGATTGGCTATGGTTGGCATCTTAACGCTCATGCAAAACGAGATCGACATCCTCAGAGATGTTTCAGAGAGACTTCGAACGGCGGAGATTGATTTCATGCTGACCGGTTCGGTTGCGATGAGTTACTACGCCCAACCGAGAATGACTCGGGATATTGACATCGTCGTAGCACTGAATCCCGCCGATACTGAGACAATTTCCAGCTTGTTCGGAGTTGATTACTACGTCTCGCCCGAAGCTGTGTCCGATGCCATTAGACGGAAATCCATGTTCAATATTATTCACTTTGACAGCGTCATCAAGGTGGATTTCATTGTTTTCGTAAGCACACCGTTTGGCTCTTCTGCATTTTCGCGCCGATCGAACATAGATCTGGGGGATTTTCAGACAACCATCATCAGCCGGGAGGACCTGATCTTGTCGAAGCTTTTGTGGGCGAAGGATTCCAGGTCCGAAATGCAGTTCAGCGACGTGCGGAATCTGTTGGGGGCAGGTTGCGATGTGGAATATCTTCGAATTTGGGCCGAGCCGCTGAGTGTAAGATCAGACTTGGAGACCCTGCTGAAATCTCATGAATGACACTCCGCGTGAAATTGAACGACGGGTTCGAGAGTTGTTAATGAACCGTTCTGGGGCCGATCGTCTGAGAATGTCGTCGGACATGTTTAGTTCAGCTCGAACTCTCGTCATGGCGTCGCTTTCGCCCAAGCTTTCCAACTTCGAAGTCAGAGTGCGGCTATGTGAGCGCTTCTACAGCAAGGAAGTCGACGTCCATGCGTTCGCTGTCGCTCTTCGCCGAAACGCCGTCTGAGTCCTCCGGAACGCGCGATGGTGCTATGCGTGGACGGGCTTTGCACATTGCTGATGCGGCTGAACCGTTCGTAAGAATCAATAAAGTCCAGATCGAACGATTCGATGTTCCAGATTTGTTTTAACCCGCCATTGAACTGTCCGCTTCTCGGACTCCATAGTCCGGTCCGACATGGCTGTAGAGGCTTCGATCCGGCCTTGAAATCACCGACTTCAATCGCTCCGTCACCTGACACATGGACTCAAACAAACGACTTCCGCGCGGGGTCCATTGGGCATGACGTTCCAACTCCGACATCCCGTCGTACAGACCTCGAACGTGTCGATGGAATCGCTGTTCGGCGTTTAACGATGGCTCGGTGGCCATGACGCGTTCGAAGAATTGAGCGAGCCGGAGGAAGACAAACGTGGCTTGCAGGATCCCGTGCAGCGGGCGAGGGTCGGATCGAATCGGGGAAACGGCGCCGATAAAATCTCCGTTGAATAATGCAGGTTCTAACTCGAATTCCACGCTGAGCCTCTGATGAGCCGCCTCGTGGACCACGTGATCCGGGAAGCAGAGTTCGGGCCAATCGGGCTCCAAATGCAGAAACGTGACGCCGAGACAATGAAGTCCCGTTCCGCCGATGAACGGGTTTCCGCGAATGAGGCAGAAGTGTTTGTTCAAAACCCAGATCTCATCGAACAACTCCGGCCAGCAACGGCGAATCAGGTTGAGGCCCGAGCTGAATCGCTGGGAATAAACGGCGTAACGGCCGGGTTCTTCGAACTCCCGCGGCGCGATCGGACGAAATGGTTCGCGGATCGTGTAGGCCGATGCGAGTTCCCGCTCAAATCCCGTCGCCGCCCTATGCAGCGCGAATCCGGCTTGCCAAAACTCGAAAGGACAGTCCGGGATCGGATATCTTCCGAATCGGTCCAGCAACTCCCAGTTCAACTCCACAAGTTGTCCATCGGCGGATCGTGCTTCCACTATGGAGCCGCTGGACTGTAGGCGGACCGGACTGCCCAGCCGATACGGCAAGCCGTTCAGCGATTCACGCTCGGAAAGAATGAGACTTCCGTTGACGAGTTCGATGTCCAGTGGTTCGCCCCGCTTCCGGTCGAGCAGGCCCGCTCGAATCAACGGCAAAGCGCACACTGACGGGAGCCTGCGAAGATGTTGGGGAAGGCTGGTCAGTTCTCCGGCCCGCATGTGGGCAATCGCACGAAAATACCATTCGTAGAACTCCGGCTCGAGCGCGGACTCATTCAACGATTCCAGCAAATCGAGAGCGCGGCGAGCATATTCCAGTTCAGACGGACGGCTCAGCCGTCGCGTCATAACGCCTTCGAACAGCGCCCGGGTCGAGTCGAGCGTGCTGCGCGCGATAAGCGCCTTTGATGCGGACGCTGCCGAGACGCACGGGAAGACCCCGAGCGCTTTAGCCTCGTTGGTAGGGTCCGTCACCGAAGCTCTTCACGTCTGGGGCTGGCAGCCCCCAGCTTTTTGACGGCCCACGGAGATGCCCTGGAAAAGATCAGTCGTCAGCGCGCCGCCGACCACCATGTCGAGGCTTTCCTCGGAGAGGCTCTCCGTGGACATTACTTCCTCGACTGCGAAAATCAGATCCTCTCGCGTTAGCTGAACTCCGCGTTCAGCTGCGAGAGCCTGCAGATAGTCGATAGCCTCGGCTGTACCCTTCAAACCGCCCCGGAAGGGAAGCAGACCTTTCTCGTAGATCTCACGAATTTTTCTGAGACGTTCCACTAACGGCCTGACTGTTTCTTTACTCATCGCCAAACCTCCTGAAGGTTAAAGTGTTCCGCCTCAGTCGACGATGCACAGCGGCGGATCGTACTGGGACTTTTCCTGTTCTGTCCAGGGATCGATCTTAAAGTGGACTCGATACAGTTCCACGGTGACTGCAAAACCCTCACTCAAAGCGTCCCACCGCTCCGGCGAATCCACGATGTAACTGGGCCGGTGGTGCAGGTAGCTTCCAAAAAGTCGATCGCAGTCCCGGTGATAGGCTCGAGTGTCAAGTATGTGGGCGTGCCAGAATTCATCAATAAAGGTCGTGGGCGCCAGTGGCCGGTTCGGATAAAGCAGCATCAGTGCGAGGAACTTGCGGTACCGGTCCTCGACGATGTCGCATAGCGCGGCCGACCAACCAAGCTTGCTCATGAGTTCGGGCCGTATCCTCGCCAGGTCCAGGCCGGAAACGCGAGCAAGCGCGGCCTCGACTTCATCCACATGGGGTTCTCTCCAGGCAGCAATACCCTGCGGGGCACCAATATCAAGCTCGGACAAAGAGCTCACCTCTTGAAGTTGAAGCGGAATGATCTCACCCGAAGGCGCACACTGCAACCGGTTCCAATCAATCGTCGTGACTCGTTACCATCGAGCTTGCCTTTTTACCTGCAAAAGTCGGGAAGGTCGGGTCAAACACAATTAATTCGGATTCAGGAACATCTGGTTCGACTCAGGAGTGGCGCGCGCGAAGCCGACGGTACCAATCGAGGAACGTGGAATCGGCCAGCGCAATAGCGAGTTCTTCAACTCGAGCATCCAGGTAGGCAAAGTCCATCTGACTGTGTTGTTTCTTGAAAACGGATTCGACGTCCTCTCGATCCCGCTGTCGGGTGGAAATGATTTTGTGAATGATCAGGTCCTCGGGGGCGCAGACTGCGACGCTCTGGGAACCAATTGCGATCGGTCTAGCCCTTTCAATAGCATCTCTTTCGTAAGGGAGTGCGGCAAAGATGACGTCCGTCGGTACTCCGGCGATGACGATCGGAAGGACCCGTGTACTCGTCGTGAACTCCACGGGTTTGCCGACGCGTGATTGAAACGCCTTGACGATCGTTTCGACGGTTGTCTCAAACCGCTCGGACTCAACCCAGATGGTGCAATCGACGTCCCGAGTCAATCGAGGCTCACCCCAGACAAGAACCGCGAATCCGCCGATCAGCATGTAAGGGATCCGTTCAGTGTCCAGCCACTGAGTGAGCCTCAATACAGCGGTTTCAAGGTCAGGTGTCACGGTCGCTTCAGCAGAGACAGTTTGCGTTGAGTGTCGCGGATCAGGCTGATCTTTTCGTCAAGGTCTGCTGCCACAGGCGGATTGAGACGCAAGGCGATTCGCATTGCCGAAGCAAACCACGAGATTCGCTCCGGAAGTTCGGCATCTTCGGATTGGCGCTCTTCCCATTCATGGAATCGGCGCCATTCTTCCTGACGATCGAGATACTTGTTGAGCATCGAAGTCATCACAACCTCATACTTATTCTACCGCTAGATCGCGACGGATCTCTCCATGTGTTATGAACTCGGCGCCAACCATGCAGCCACACCTGAGGTCCAGATCGCGGACTTGAATGGTTTCGACGGATTACAGTGCCCTTTCGAATAATCCGGCGTGCCATCGCGGGAGTTTTATGAAGGAAGCATTCCGTTCAGCAGGCATGGCTGTGGTTCAAGAGCGGTAGTCGGAAGTTCAGTGACCGTATTCGGGTGAAAAGTCTCGGTATCCAACCTTCGTGTCAGCTGAGGGGTTGATTACGGTGATTCGCACTGGATTACGGCGAACTGGAGGTTGAACACCGCAACTGAGCGGGCGAATACGATCACTGTTCGGTTGGATACCGCCGCTGTTCTCGCGATTACCGAACTTTTCGCGCGGATACGGCCACTGATCCGCCTGCTCCCATTGTTAAACGGTCCCCCTCCCGGGATCGGCCATCTTGATTGCGGCCTGCGCGCGATTTTACGACGTGCGGCTCGAGCATATGGATTCCAATTTCGACCGGCTGCTGGCCCCTAAAAGTGAACGGTGAACCGATCAACCGGTTCGTAAGAGTCGCGAGGTTGCCGACTACTTCCTCGCCGCTCGCTCGCAACGCATCGGAGCCGTCGAAGTGAGAACTAGGATAGTCGGCGGTGGGTGAACTTGCGGGCGTTTTCGCCGCTGTATGTTGCAGCGATGTGTCCGTCGCCGATCAGTTGGTATTTGTAGATCAAGAGACCTTCCATTCCAACCGGTCCCCGGGCGTGAGTCTTGTTCGTGCTGATGCCAACTTCGGCGCCGAACCCGTAACGGAATCCATCGGCGAAACGGGTGGATGCATTCCAGAACACACCGGCGGAGTCCACTTCAGTCAGAAATTTCTGCGCGGTGGCTGCGGTCTCCGTAACGATCGTGTCCGTATGTTTGGAGCCGTAGCGATGGATATGATCGATCGCCTCCTGGACGCTGTCAACCATTCGCACGGCCATGATCAGGTCGAGGAATTCATGACCGAAATCGTTCTCGATGCGAAGCTCGACGCCTGCCTCTCGCAGGGCATCCAGCACTTTGTCGCGATGCTTGAAGTTCCTGTGGACGAGCAAAGTCTCGGCCGCGTTGCAGACCGCCGGATATTGAGCTTTGGAATCGACAGCGATGCGGATGGCCTTGTCGGGATCGGCAGCTTCGTCGATGTATACGTGACAGATTCCATCGGCATGGCCCAGCACAGGAATTCGCGTACGGCCTTGAATGCTGCGTACCATTTCGTTGGAACCGCGAGGAATCACAAGGTCGATCAGGTCATCCATTTCAAGAAGCGCGCCGACTTCATCTCGAGTCGAAACCATCTGCACGGCATCGACGAGATCATACGTGGCCAGAACGTCGCGAATAATGCGGACCAACGCGGCATTCGTGTTCTCGGCTTCACGACCACCCTTCAGGACCACGGCATTTCCAGTTCGGATCGCCAGCGACGCGATCTGAGGAGCGGCGTCGGGTCTCGACTCGAATATCATCGCAATAACGCCGATCGGCGTCTGAACCTTGCGAAGAACAAGGCCGGCATCGAGTTCAGTCTCCTCGAGCACGCGGCCGACGGGATCAGGCTTGGCGGCCACCTGCCTGACGCCTTCAATCACATCATCGAGTTTGCTTGGATTGAGGAGAAGGCGTTTGTAGAGCGGTGGAGACAGTACTTCTTTGGCTTGCTCGAGGTCTGTTTTGTTGGCAGCAAGAATATCGGCTCGACGGGCATCGAGAGCCGCAGCGATACCTTCGAGTACGTCTGTACGGTGTGGGCTGGAAGAGAGTCGCAGAAACGCTTTTCGCGCTCGTTCAGCTTGATTCCGGGTTTCATTCATGAGTGTTGAGGAACGCGATGTTGTCGCGCGTGATGAAAGCGTCATAGTTTTTCATCGAAGCGATGCCTGCAATTTCGTCCGAATGCTTTCCAACCAGTTTGGACGCATCGGCGCTCGAATAATTGACAATTCCTCTGGCCACCTCCTGGCCATTCGGCGCGACGATCGAGACAACATCGCCATGATTGAACTCGCTTTCGACCCGCGTCACCCCGGCATAGAGCAGACTCGCATTCTTTTTCTGAATCGCGTTAAGGGCACCTTCATTAATGTGAATTCGGCCCGCGATCGCCGACGCGAACGCGATCCAGCGGCGCTTGCTGGAAATCGTGTCCGACTTGCCGACGAACAATGTGCCTTCGATTTCGCCCGACAGGATTCGTTTCAGGACCCCGGCCTTTGAGCCATTCGCAATGATCGCCATTCCGCCGGAATTCATCGCAATTCGTGCCGCCTGAAGTTTAGTGGCCATACCTCCACGTCCGCGTGCAGACTTTCCGGACGCCAATGCTTCGATTTCCGGCGTGATCTCCTGAACCTGTTCAATCAAGGTGGCCTTGCTGTTTGCGCGGGGGTTGTCGGTGAACAGACCATCGACGTCGGAGAGCAGGATCAGGGCCTGAGCTTCGAGCTTGCTCATCACGAGCGCACTGAGCTTGTCGTTGTCGCCGAAACTTGGACTTCGACCGGTAATTTCGAGTTCATCAGTTGAGATCGTGTCGTTCTCATTAATTATGGGAATAACTCCCATTTCGAGCAGCGTCATCAGAGTGTTACGCAGGTTGAGGTATCTGGTCCGGTTGGAAAAATCCTCTTCTGTCAAAAGAATCTGCGCCGCGTTCAGACCGTATTTTGCGAACCCCTGTTCATACAGATTCATCAGGCGACTTTGACCGACGGCGGCAAAGGCCTGTTTCTGCACAAGCATCGCAGCGGTCGACTTCATTTTGAGGGCATTCGCACCCAGCGCCACGGCGCCCGATGACACCACAATCACCTGGCGGCCCGTCAGGCAAGCTTCAGCAATGTCTTCTATGAATGAGTAGATGCGACCGAGCGCGAGATTACCGGATTCGTTGAAAAACAAACTGGAACCCAACTTGATGACGAAGCGTTTCGCCTCTTTAACCCGTTCACCCATGTTCAGTTCATCATCGCGCGGATTCGACGAAGTTCCTTGAGTTGCTCCTCGATTTGCGAACGATCTTCGGATTCGCCGGCAAGCTTGACATAGTGTTCGAGGTCTTTTGCGGCAGATTCAAACTGTTTAAGCTGAATGCGAAGCAGACCGCGGTCGCGGTAATGGTGGACCTCGTCAGGTTCAACCATGATCATCATGTCGACAATGGCGTGGCCTTTGTCGAACGCCTGAGCGTCGAGGTAGATCCTCTTCAAATTATTGAGCATTCGCGAAAGGATCTGGCGATGCGAGGCTCTTGAAAGAAACCGGTCCGAGAACTCCGCCTCTTCACCGTAAATGCTGGCAAATCGCGCCCTGCAATCGTCGATCGACAGGAAAGCCCCGCCTTCGAACGGATCGATAAAGAACTCTTCCTGACCGTATCGATATTTGACAATGAAGTGACCGGGCAAGCCGACTCCCGCGACAGGAAAATTCAGGCGACGCGCCACTTCGATGTATACCGCCGACAGGGTGATAGGAATTCCAAGCCGCCGATCGAGAACGTCATTGAAGAAACTGTTCCTCGGATCGTAATAATCGTCACTGTTGCCACGAAAGCCAAACTGGTCGAACAGCACGCTGTTGATTGCGGCGGCGTTATCCTTCGCCGGAGCCCCTTGAGCGATGTGCGGCCGTGCAGCATCCGCGATTTCATCCAGCCGATCGAGGTAAGGACTGACTTCGAGATGTGGATACTCTTCACAAGCCATTAAAAGCGCGGCTTCAGCCAACGGTATGGCGCCTTCAGGAAGGGTCACTAACTGCTGGAAGGTGCGGCGGGATCTTGCACTCATAGGCATAGCGTAGCACAGCGGTCAGAAGCCGGTGTTTGGAAGCGTGTAGAATGCCTGAATGCACGATGTGATTGTCATCGGCGGTGGCGTTGTTGGGCTGGCAGTCGCCAGAGAAGTCAGCCGTAAGCGATCCGTCCTGCTTCTCGACAAAGGTGAAGTCGGTGAAGGCACATCATGGGCTGCAGCCGGAATGCTCTCGCCGCAAAGTGAAGCTGACGACGATGGGCCGTTTTTTCAGCTTTGCATGTCCAGCCTGCAAATGTTTGAGGAGTTCGCCGTCGGGTTGAAGTCCGAAACCGGCATCGAGACAGAACACCATCGTTCAGGACTGCTCACTCTCGCTTCGTCGTCCGACGAGTTATCCGTTCTACGAAGTCGGGTGGACCGCCAGAGCGCGACGGGTCTGCAAGCCCAACTGTTAGAGCCACGAAATGTTTTGAGCATCGAACCGCAGATTACCGCGAAGTTCGCTGGCGCGATGTACCTTCCCGAAGATCAGCAGGTTTCTCCGAGAAAACTGACAAAGGCGCTCGCTGCTTCCTGCCGGCGAAGGGGCGTGGAGATTCTCTCGGGAACCGCCGTGAACGCAGTGGTCGCTGAGAAGGGACGATGCATCGGGGTCCTTACGAGTGGCTGCACCATCCGGGCGGGTTGCGTTATCGTGGCGTCAGGAGTCTGGAGTGGTGCGATTGACGGACTCTCGCCGAAGATTCCAGTTTACCCACGCAAAGGACAGATCCTGTCGCTCGACATGCCGACGGGCGCCTTCCGGAACATGATTCGCTGGCGACACTCCTACTTCGTGCCACGGCCCGAAGGCGAACTTGTTGTGGGTGCTACGAACGAAGACGTGGGATTTGATCGATCGTTGACTCCGGCGGGAATCAGTCGTTTGCTGGTGGATGCGCAAGAGATTTCATCCCACGTTGGTTCTTACCCAATTCGAGAAACGTGGTCCGGACTGCGCCCGGCAACCCCGGACGATCTTCCCGTCCTTGGGCTGTCGGGCATAGAGAACTTGCTCTATGCCACTGGACATTACCGAAACGGCATCCTTCTGTCGCCCATAACCGCATCCATAGTTGCCGCACTTATTGACCGCGTTCCGCCGCCCAATCGAATCGAGCCATTTAGCCCAATGCGATTCGAGAGAACAGGGAAATTGGGTGACTCGAATTCAGGTAAACGAGACGTCTGACCCCTCAGTTCCCGTATAATCGTGGCTGTCATGAACAGGTTAGACACAATCGAAGCAAGGGTTCGAGCAGGTGAGCGGCTGTCTTTGGAAGACGGTGTTGCCTTGTTTCAGTCGAGCGACCTGATCAGGGTTGGACAGATCGCAAATCACACAAGGGAACGGTTGAACGGTAATCGGGCGTATTACAACGTCAACCGTCACATCAACTATACGAATGTTTGCGTGATCGACTGCCAGCTTTGTCAGGGGGCATATGCGCGAAAGCCGGGTGAAGAGGGCGGTTACACCATGCTGCTGGCCGACGTGTTCCGCTTCGCCGAGCAGGAGTACAGCGATTCTTTGACGGAGTTTCACATCGTGGGTGGACTCAATCCCGCCTTGCCGTTCAACTACTACATCGATTTGTTGCGAGGACTTCGCGAGCGATTTCCGTCAGTCCATCTCAAAGCGTTCACAATGGTCGAACTGGATTTCTTTACGAAGATCACCAAACGATCGCTGGAATGGGTGATTGACGAGTTGAGAAGTGCGGGTCTCGGGAGCTGTCCAGGTGGCGGCGCGGAAATCTTTGCCGAGCGTGCACGGCCATTGATTGCCGGTCATAAGATTTCCGGCCCTCGCTGGCTCGAAGTCGCACGAGTGCTCCACAAAATGGGTATTCGATCCAACGCCACGATGCTCTACGGTCATATCGAGACCGCGGAAGAGCGTGTGGATCATCTCATCCGTTTGCGTGAACTGCAGGACGAAACAGGTGGCTTCAATTGTTTCATCCCGCTGGCGTTTCATCCGGAAAATACGGTTTACGCCAACCTTCCGACGACGACGGGCGTCGACGATCTCAAAGTGATCGCCGTCTCGCGAGTGATGCTCGACAATTTTCCGCACATCAAGGCGTACTGGGTCACGTTGACACCTTCGCTCGCACAGATTGCCTTGAAGTTCGGGGCGGACGATCTGGACGGCACTATCGTGGAGGAGCGGATCATTCACGGCGCCGGCACGCCGACGAACAAAGGGATTACCCGCAGCCAGATCGAACAGCTCATTCGAGACGCGGGACGCGATCCCATTGAACGGGATACCTTGTACAACCCGGTGCAGAGAGTTTCGCAGCTTGCTTAATCCGCGAGTCATGGCTCTGGCGAAGAGCCTCGTACCTGCCGGCCTTTTCAGGCGACTCGATCCGTTCGAAGCCGCAATCGAAGACTTTGTAGCCGACATTGCGGCCGGCACGCGGTCGGGCGCGACCGTACTCGATGCCGGCGCC
>Ga0137427_10000310_pt1 | contig 26356 bp, 20 predicted proteins | sample EasRivERMZT700_2_FD_102309 | JGI IMG/M metagenome (GOLD analysis project Ga0137427, IMG submission 102309) | Soil microbial communities from meander-bound floodplain in the East River, Colorado, USA - East River MetaG ERMZT700_2 | ecosystem: Environmental > Terrestrial > Soil > Floodplain ...
AGGTGCTTCGCCGCTTCACGCGTCGTGATCATCACGCCGCGGCCGGTGGCTTCGCGGCGGCCGAGCGATCCGCCCAACTCGATGGGCTTGCCCGTGACGACGGCCGTCTCGGTGTAGCCGACGTGCATGCTGTAGGTGTCCATCACCCACGCCATGATCTGCGCGTCGGTGTTGACGTCCGGCGCCGGCACGTCCTTCTCGGGGCCGATGGCGTCGATGATTTCTGCGATGTAGCGTCGCGTCAGCGCCTCGAGCTCGCGCCTGGACATCTTCGTCGGATCGCAGATGACGCCGCCCTTGCCGCCGCCGAACGGCACGCCGGCGACTGCGCACTTCCAGGTCATCCACGCCGCGAGCGCCTTCACTTCATCGAGCGTGACGTCGGGGTGGTACCGGATGCCGCCCTTCGCCGGGCCGAGCGTGATGCTGTACTGAACGCGATAGCCCTCGAAGACCTGAATCCGGCCGCTGTCCATCAGGACCGGGCAGGAGACGATGATCTGGCGCTTCGGGTGGGTGAGGATCTCCCACACGTCTTGCTCGAGGCCGAGGAGGCGAGCCGCTCCCGCGAACTCCTGCAACATCGCCCCGAACACGCTCTTCTCTGCACCCATTCACGTCTCCCCGTGTCGCCGGTTCGCCGCGTTGCGGCGAGACAAAACGATTGAGCGTAACTGGCCCCGCGAGGCCAAGTCAACGCGCGTCGGCACCGCTACCGGACCCTTCTTAATCAGCGCGCGAACGTCCCCCTCGGATCTGCAGAAGTGGCACCTGCCGTGCAGGCCTGCGCCTCGCCGAGGGTGCGTCCGCACGCTTGCACGCAGATTATCGGCAGGGACGGCGTCAGCCGGAGCGTCCTGCAAGAGCGCGGCTGGCCAACGCCGAAACAGGAACCGGAGGTCGAGCGCGCGTTGAGATTTGTACGCGGCGCTCGAACGCGTGAGCGTGCGATGGTTCACGAGGACGGCTACGGCGATGGCCGCGAGGCTGAAGCCATACGCCATCACCTCCGCTGGCGGGGATGGCACGCCTGCCCAGAACGTCTTCGGGACGAGTTTCGCCGCGATCGCCACGGCGAGCATGATGCTGATGTCAGAAAGCTTGTTCCGGAGTGACACGCTGTAGATGAGGGTACTCACGCCGATCACGACCGCGATGACCCGAATGAACGGAATCCGGTCGAACGAGCTGGGCGCAATGAATGCCGCGGCGCTCATGAGGAGGCCCGTCACGACCCACAGCGTGACGGTCGTCGCGAGCATCGCGAGATTGAGCGTCAGAACCGACAGCGGGAGCTGCCGCAGTGGCCGGAGCCGCGTGACCCAGTCGACGCCGCCCGCAAGGAGCACGATCGCCACCCAGAAAACCTTCACGAGATTGCGGTTCTGTACAAGAAAGAGGAAGGGCAGAGCGATTGCGGCGCAGACGAGTGCGTGCCTGCATGCCTTCACGAAACCCCACTCGAATAGCCCGCGTACACCGGTGGCACCTCGCGGCTCGAGCGGCAACGGCGTTGATTCAGTGGACTGCGCGCCCGGCAGCGGTTGTGCCCGGAGGTACGGCCAGGATCCCAGGCCAGACCAGAAGAACCACGTCCACACGGCGGTGCCGATGCCGACAGTGATCAAACCACCAACGACGCTTCGCAGCGCCAACAACTCGCCCGGAACGGACTTGTAGAAGATGAAGCCGGACAGTCCACCGAAGACCACGAGCGCGAACTGCGCGAAAACCGAGGCGACGACGAACTTGCCAAGCAGAGGATTGCGCGGCCGGAATGTCGGTGGCTTCGGAGGGCCCTGTCGACGGAAAATGCTCCAGACGCCCGCGGCGAAGCCGAGGTACGCGGCCGAGAAAAGCAGGGAGAGCAGGAATGCCTCGGCCGTGCCGCGCGGGAGTCCGAAGGTCGCTGCGATCGCCGCACCCAGCAACTGACCGAGCGCAATCACGGCGAGCGGGACGACAATCGCCAGCATCCACTGTGCGCGCCATCGTGCCTGCCACGAGACAGGCAGGAGCCTGAGGTCGTTTCTGGAAACGACCGTGAACGCCCTGAGTGACCCGGCGAAGCACGCGACCACAAGCGACCACGCCACGACCCACCGCGCCGAGAATGTTTCCGAGGGCAGCACCCAGATGAGCGCGATGAAGGCCACGCTTCCGAAATAGAGGGCGGCAGAGCGTCGCAGTTGATCGAGGAGGAGGCGCCACATGCGTTCAGGCCCTCCCCAGCGCGACGAAGAGTTCTTCGAGTGTCACCGGGCCGTCCGAGAGCACCGTTACGCCGCGCGCTCGCAGGTGATCGACTGAGACCTGCCGCTGATCGACGAGCACGCGACCGCGCAGGCCTTCGGTCTCCTGCACCGTGATGCCCGCCTGCTCGGCCAGCGCCGCGGCGTGCGTCGCCTCGACATCGACCATGCGAAAGCGCTCGACGACGTCCGATGTCGCGCCTTCGAAGATCATCCGGCCGGACTTGATCATGCCGACGTGATCGGTGATGCGTTCGAGGTCGGTGAGGTTGTGCGAGGACATCAGCACCGACCGTTCGCCGTCGCGAACCATGCCGAGCAGCTCACCGAAGATCTGCTGCTTCGAGATCGCGTCCAGGCCGATGGTGGGCTCGTCGAGGACGAGCACCTTCGGTCGCCACGACATCGCGAGCAGCAGCGACAACTTGGTTTTGGCGCCGAACGACAGCGTAGCAATGGCGTCGCGCCAGTTCAGGTGAAACGCACTGAGGAGTGTCTGGCAATAGTTGTCGTCCCACGTGGGGTAAAAGCCGCGGACGAAGCCGATGGCTCTGTCAATGCGCGTCCACGCCTGATAGTTCAGGTCCGGACTGACATACCCGGCCGCGCGCTTCATCGCGACTTCGTCACGGACGTGATCGAGCCCCAGCACGCGAATCGTCCCGCCGTCTGTTCCGCCCAGCCCGAAGATCAGATCCAGCGTCGTGGTCTTGCCGGCGCCATTCGGACCGACGAAGCCATAGATGGCGCCAGCCGGGACGGTCATATCGATGGGTCCCAACGTGAATTTCGGGAACCTCTTTGTCAGGCCCCGAATCTCAACGGCGCTTGTGTCCATGAACGGCGTCTCCCTCGGCAATGATGATCTCGTGCAGCAGATCGGTGATTTCCCGGTGGGCGAGTCCAGCTTCGGAGGCTTCGCGGACGGCGTGCTGGATGAGCTCGCGCGCGTGGGCCTTCTTTACTTCGCGGCTCCGCGCGTCGGCCGCGTCGGCGACAAAAGTGCCGAGGCCCTGGCGGCGATAGATGATTCCTTCGCGCTCCAGTTCCTCATAAGCGCGCTTCACCGTGATCACGCTGACCAACAGGTCCGCGGCGAGATTGCGAAAGGAGGGGAGCGGCGCGCCAGGCGGTAGGCGCCCTTCGCTGACCTCGCGCTTCAGCCCGTCGACAATCTGCTGATAGAGCGTTCCCGGCCCGGCGGCTGAGAGCGGTCCGATCAGGAGTTTCTTCGGAGGCGCGACCATGAGAACTGTATATATACTATATACACACTAGTTGGCCAGTTTTCCTCAGCTTTTCTCGTAAATCAGTCGTGCCGATGGCCTGACCAAGTCCCGACACCCCATCCGGGCCAACGGGGGCTTCGAGAAGCGGCCGATATAATTGATGGGCATGAAATCTCCGACAACCGACACCGAGCAGCCCGCCAAAGCGGCCTGGGAGCGTGACGTGCTCGAGCCGGCCTTGGCAAAGTCGCCGGAGCGGTCGGTGTCGTTCACGACGATTTCCGGACGGCCCATCGAGCGGCTCTACACGCCGCAAGACGTCGCCGATCTGAAGTACGACGAGGATCTCGGCGACCCCGGCGTGTATCCCTACACGCGCGGCATTCATCCCACCGGCTACCGCGGCAAGCTCTGGACGATGCGCCAGTTTGCCGGGTTCGGCACGCCCGAGGAAACCAACGAGCGCTACAAGCAACTGCTGGCCGCCGGCGGCACCGGGCTCAGCGTCGCGTTCGACTTGCCGACGCTGATGGGCCGGGATCCGGACCATCCGCTGTCGCTCGGCGAAACGGGGAAGTGCGGCGTCAACGTCACGACGCTCGCCGACATGGAACGCCTGTTCGAGGGGATCTCGCTCGCGGACATCACGACGTCGATGACGATCAACTCGCCGGCGCCGATGATCTTCGCCATGTATCTCGTCGTCGCCGAGCAGCAGGGCGCCGACTGGAAGAAGCTCTCGGGGACGATTCAGAACGACATCCTCAAAGAGTTCATCGCGCAGAAGGAGTACATCTTTCCGCCGCGGCCGTCGATGCGGCTCATCACCGACGTCTTCGCGTTCTGCGCCAAGGAAGTCCCGCGGTGGAACACGATCTCGGTGAGCGGGTACCACATCCGCGAAGCCGGCGCGACGGCCGTGCAGGAGCTGGCCTTCACGTTGCGCGACGGCATCGAGTACGTGCAGTGGGGGATTGACGCCGGCCTCGAGATCGACGACTTCGTGCCGCGGCTGTCGTTCTTCTTCAACGCGCACTCGGATTTCTTCGAGGAAATCGCCAAATACCGCGCCGCCCGCAAGATCTGGGGGCGGGTGATGCGCGAGCGGTTCGGCGCGAAGCACGAGCGATCCTGGAAGCTGCGGTTCCACACGCAGACGGCCGGCGTCTCGCTCACCGCGCAACAGCCCTACAACAACGTGGTGCGCACCGCGCTGCAGGCGTTGTCCGCGGTGCTGGGCGGCACGAACTCGCTCCACACCAACTCGCTCGACGAGGCGCTGTCGCTGCCGACCGCGGAAGCGGCCACGCTGGCGCTCCGCACGCAGCAGGTGATCGCGCACGAGAGCGGCGTCACGAACATCGTCGATCCGCTCGGTGGTTCGTACTTCATCGAGCGGCTGATCTTCGACATGGAAGAGGGCGCCTATCGCTACTTCGACACGATCGACAAGATGGGCGGCATGGTGGTGGCCGTCGAACAGGGATATCCTCAGCGCGAGATTGCCGAGTCGGCCTACCGGTTCCAGCAGTCCGTCGAGAAAAAGGAGAAGCTGATCGTCGGCGTCAATGCCTACGTCGACGAGAACGAGGCGACGATCCCGATTCTGTATATAGACGACAACGCGGCGGAGAAGCAGTTGGCCCGGCTCGAAGAGGTCCGCCGCCGCCGCGATGCCGCCAAGGTGACGGCGACGCTCGACACGCTGCGAGCGACGGCTCGCGGCACCGGCAACACCATGGTGGCGCTGCTCGATTGCGTGCGGGCCTACGCCACCATCGGCGAGATGTGCGATGCGCTCCGCGAGGTGTGGGGCGAATACGAAGAGGTTCCGTCGATCTAGGCAGGCCTGAAGGTCTGCCCTACGACTATGCGAAAGACGCGCGTCATCATTGCGAAGCCCGGACTGGACGGCCACGACCGCGGCGCCAAGGTCATCGCCCGCGCGCTGCGCGATGCCGGAATGGAAGTGATCTACACCGGGCTCCGCCAGACGCCCGAGCAGATTGCGGCCGCCGCGCTGCAGGAGGACGCCGACGTCGTCGGACTCTCGATCCTCAGTGGCGCGCACATGCATATCTGCCCGCGGCTGATGGAACTGCTGCGCGCGAAGGGTCTGGAGCACATCGAGGTGCTGGTGGGCGGGATCATTCCCGACGTGGATGCGCCCAAGCTCAAGGCCATGGGCATCTCGGGCATCTTCCTCCCCGGCAGCCCGATGCAGGAGATCATCGACTTCATCAACGAGCGCGTCAGGCCGCGTGCAGAGGCCGTGTGACCAGTCGATGCCGAAGACGCTCTTGTTGGCCGACGATAGCGTAACGATTCAGCGCGTGGTCGAACTGACGTTCGCCCACGAAGACATTCGCGTGGTCACCGTCAGCGATGGGGCCAAGGCGGTGGAGGCGATCAAGGAGAGACGGCCGGATATCGTCGTCGCGGACGTCGCCGTGCCCGGCGTGGACGGCTACGCGATCGTGCAGCACGTCAAGAAGTCGCCGGCGCTGCGGCATATTCCGGTGCTGCTGCTCGCCGGCGCGTTCGAGCCCGTCGACGAAGCCCGGGCGCGATCGAGCGGCTGCGACGGGGTGCTCGTCAAGCCGTTCGAGCCGAAGCACCTCGTGGCCCGGGTGAAGGAGCTGCTCGTCGAGAGCGAGCGGTGGGCACCGGTCGCGAAACCGGCCGCGATGGGCGCTGTGGCTGTGGCCGCCGCACCCGTCAAGACTGCGGCGCCGGCTGAAGTGGCAGTTCGGGGAGGCGGCGTGGTGGACGCCGCGCGTGGGGGGAAGCGTGAGAAACTCGAGACACCGCCGATGAGCAAGGCGAAGAGCGACACCAGCGATCATGATTTCGAGGGCGATCCCACGACGGCGGCGCCCGAGCCGCTAGAGTTGCCCACGGCATCGATCTGGGGCACTGCCGCAGGCACCACGACCACGCCGTCCGGTGGTGCGCCGGGGAAGGTCTCGCTTGCCACGGCGTTTTCCGAGCTGCTGGCGGCCGAGCAGGCGCGCCCGAGCCAGGCCGCGGGTCCCGCGGCGCCGCCGCAGATTTCCGACGCCGCCATTGAAGAGGCCGTCAAGCGCGTGCTGGCTCGGATGACCGAGTCGACCGTGCGCCAGATCGTGCTGGACACGGCGGAGCGGCTGATCCGGGAAGAGATCGAAAAGATAAAGGCAAACCCGGAATAACCTGAAATCGGTTCCGAGAGTTCCGGGGGTTCCGGGGGCTTCGGTTCCGCGAACCTCGGAACCTGACGGAACCTCGGAACCCTCGGAACCCCGGAACCCCGGAACCAATGTCCGTCCCCGAAAAGCCCGCTCTCGAAGGTCTCGAAGAGAAATGGAAGTCACGCTGGGAGGCTGACGGCACGCATCGTTTCGATCGCAGTGCCTCCCGCGAGAACGTCTACTCGATCGACACGCCGCCGCCGACGGTCAGCGGGTCGCTGCACGTCGGCCACGTCTTCTCCTACACCCACACCGACATCCTCGCGCGCTTTCAGCGCATGCGCGGCAAGGCCGTCTTCTATCCGATGGGCTGGGACGACAACGGCTTGCCCACCGAGCGCCGGGTGCAGAACTACTACGGCGTCCGCTGCGATCCGTCGCTGCCGTACGACGCCGGCTTCGCGCCCCCGAAGGAGCCGCCGAAGCCGCCGGTGTCGATCTCGCGGCCGAACTTCATCGAGCTCTGCGCCCGGCTCACGGCCGAGGACGAAAAGGCCTTCGAGCACTTGTGGCGGACCTTGGGCCTGTCCGTCGACTGGTCGCTGACCTACGCCACGATCGGCAAGAAGGAACAACGCATTTCGCAGCTCGCCTTTCTGCGGTTGCTGAAAGCAGGCCGCGCGTACCAGCTCGAGGCGCCGACCCTGTGGGACGTGGACTTCCGCACCGCGGTGGCGCAGGCAGAACTGGAAGATCGCGAGCTGCCCGGCGCGTACCATCGCATCCGGTTCACTGCCCGTGAGGGCGCGGGCTCGGTGGAGATCGACACAACGAGACCCGAACTGATTCCGGCGTGCGTGGCGCTGGTCGCTCACCCTGACGATCCGCGTTACCGGCCGATGTTCGGGCGTGAGTTCATGACCCCGTTGTTCAAGGTGCCGGTCCCTCTCAAGGCACATCCACTTGCCGATCCTGAGAAGGGCACCGGCGTCGCGATGATCTGCACGTTCGGCGACGTGACCGACGTGACTTGGTGGCGGGAGCTTGGCCTGCCCGTCCGCGCAGTGATCCAGGCGAACGGCACCCTGAAGCCGACCAAGTGGGGCGCCCGCGGATGGGAATCGCTCGACGCCGACGAAGCGCAGCGTCTCTACGACAACCTGGTCGGCCTGTCCGCCGTGAAGGCCCGCGCGCGCATCGTCGAGCTGCTTCGCGAGAGCGGCGACCTGCTGGGTGACCCCAAGCCGATCACCCACAACGTGAAGTTCTACGAGAAGGGCGATCGGCCGCTCGAGATCGTCACGAGCCGCCAGTGGTTCTTCAAGACGATGGAGGTCCGCCAGGCGCTGATCGCACGCGGCGAGGAGCTCGTGTGGCATCCGGCGCACATGCGCGCGCGGTACGAGAACTGGGTCAACGGCCTCAACGGTGACTGGTGCGTCAGTCGCCAGCGCTTCTTCGGCGTGCCGTTCCCCGTCTGGTACAAGGTCGGCGACGACGGCACGACGGACTACGACGCGCGGATCGTCCCCGGCGAGGACCGGCTGCCGATGGATCCGTCGACGGACGTGCCGCCCGGATATCGCGCCGAGCAGCGAGGGAAGCCAGGCGGGTTTATCGGTGATCCCGACATCATGGACACGTGGGCGACGTCGTCACTCACGCCGTTCATCGTGTGCGGGTGGGAGACGGATGCGGATCTCTGGAAGCGCACCTTCCCGATGGATCTGCGGCCGCAGGCCCACGACATCATTCGCACCTGGCTGTTCTCCACGGTGCTGCGGTCGCACTTCGAGGAGAACGCGTTGCCCTGGGCACACGCGGGGATCTCGGGTTGGGTGCTCGATCCGGATCGCAAGAAGATGTCGAAGTCGAAGGGCAACGTTGTGACACCGATGGCGTTGCTCGAGGAACACGGCTCGGATGCGGTCCGCTACTGGGCGGCGAAGGGCGGGCCGGGCGTGGACACGGCCTTCGATCCCGGCCAGATGAAGGTGGGCCGGCGGCTGGCGATCAAGCTCCTGAACGCCTCGAAGTTCGTGCTGGCGAAGTCTGACGACACGGCGCCGGTGAGCCATGTGCTCGACCAGGGCATGCTGCGCAAGCTGGCCGACGTGACCCAATCAGCGACGCACAACCTCGAGCAGTACGACTACGCGGCAGCGCTCCGCGAAACCGAAGAGTTTTTCTGGTGGTTCTGCGACGACTACATCGAGCTGGTGAAGCGGCGCCGGGCCGGCGAAGGTCCCGCGGCGGCATCGGCCAGCCGCGCGTCGGCGGAAGCGCTGTCGACGCTGTTGCGGCTGCTCGCGCCCTTCCTGCCGTTCACGACCGAAGAAGTCTGGTCGTGGTGGCGCGAGGGTTCGGTGCATCGAGCCGCGTGGCCCGACGCGTCGGCGATCCGGGCCATCGCGAGCGAAGGGACGACGCCGGGAATCCTGGGCCCCAGTGCCGAAATCACGATCGCGTCGGAAGTGACCGCCATGATTCGCGCGGCGCGGTCGGCGCACAAGCTCGGTTTTGGCGTGCCCGTCCGCGCCACGATTGCGCTGCCATCGACCTACCGGAAACCGTGGGACTCGATCGCGCAGGACGTGCTCGCCGGCAACAACGTCGTGTCGCCTGCGACGTTGCAGGAGGCCGAGGCCGTGACGGTGACCATCGAGCCGGTCTGACATGGTGCCCGAGCCACTCGATCCGAAGACGTATGTCGAGCTGGTGCGCCTCGCGCTCGCCGAGGACGTCGGCAAGGGCGACATCACCAGCAAGGCCGTCGTGCCGCCGAAGACCAAAGCCGGCGGCATGTTCCTGGCGCGGCGCGTGTGCGTGGTCGCGGGCCTGGACGTTACACGCGCGGTCTTTCTCGAGGTCGACAAGTCCGTCACGTTCACGGCGTTCAAGAAGGACGGCGATCTGTGTGAAGCGGACGACACCATCGCCCGCGTCGAAGGGCCCGCCACCGCGTTGCTCGCGGCCGAGCGCACCGCGCTCAATTTTCTGCAGCATCTCTCCGGCATCGCGACGCTCACGCGACGGTTCGTCGACGCCACCGGCGGCAAGCTGACGGTTCTCGACACGCGCAAGACGATTCCCACGATGCGCCTGCTCGCCAAGTACGCCGTGCGGTGCGGCGGTGGCAGCAATCATCGCGTCGGTCTGTACGATGGCGTGCTGGTCAAGGACAACCACATCCGCCTCGCTGGCGGCGTGGCCCAAGCCGTCGAAAAGATGCGGGCGGCCGGTTTGAAGCTGCCGATCGAGGTCGAGTGCCAGAATCTGGAAGAGGTCGACGCCGCGATCGAAGCCGGCGCGGACGTGATCATGCTCGACAACCTCGACGACGCGATGATTCGCGACGCCGTGGTGAAGATCCAGGGCGCGGCGCGTGTCGAAATCTCCGGCGGCGTCACGCTCGAGCGAATACACGCGCTGACCACGCTCGGCGCCGATTGCGTCTCCGTCGGTGCGATCACACACTCTGCGCCTGCCGCCGACATCAGCTTAGAGATCGAGATTTAGGATCAAGCACGTCGCACCCGCCTTCGCCCTGCGGGCTTCGGCGGGCAAGCCCCGCACATCGCACATCGCACATCGCACTTCACGGGTAGGATTGTCCCGTGGCTGATCAGATGCCCGCGGATTTGGCGGAGGCACTTGCCGGCGCCGAGGATCGCCTCGGCGCGTTTGCCGATGTGCGTTACTTCGGGGAAGTCGACTCGACCAACGACGTCGCGCTGACGCTTGCCGCCGCGGGCGCGGACGAGGGCAGCGCCGTGCTCGCCGACGCGCAGCGCGCCGGGCGCGGCCGGCGGGGCCGGTCGTGGTTTTCGCCGCCGGGCGCCGGCATGTACTTGAGCGTCGTCGTCCGGCCCGGCCAGGCCGCCGAGTCGCTGTCGCTCGTCACGCTGGCCGCCGGCGTCGCGGTCGCGGCATCCGTAGCCGCCGTCGCGCATCTCCCTGTCGAGCTGAAGTGGCCGAACGATCTGGTCATCGGGCGGCCGTGGCGGAAGCTCGGCGGGCTGCTCTGTGAATCCGTCGGCACCGGCGCGCGCATCGACGCCGTCGTCGTGGGCGTGGGTCTCAACCTCTTGACGATCGCGTATCCGGCGGAGATGCGCGATCGCGCGACCTCGCTCGAGGCGGAGCTCGGACGGTCCGTCAGCCGCGCGCTGCTCGCGGTCGAGGTGCTCGTTCGACTTCGCGCCGCCATGGACCGGCTTCGCGCCAACGATCGAGACGGGGTGATCCGCGAGTGGCGCCGGTTCGGCGCCGCCGGGCTCGAGGGCGCGCCCGTTCGTTGGCAGGAGCAAGGTGCGCCGCGCCGCGGCTTCGCGCGTGACATCGATCTCAACGGCGCGCTCGTGGTCGAGTGGCAGGGAAGGGTCGAGCGGCTGGTGGCCGGTGAAGTGCTGTGGGAGCGGCTCTCTCGTGAGTGACGCGGGCGTCAACGTCACGCCGGCCCCGCGGCCGGCCGCGGAGATCGGTGAGTACTGCCGGCAGGTCGAGGACTACCTTACCCGCGTGAACGCCGGTCATCTCGTGCGCATCGTCGGTCCGGGATTCGACGTCGTGCGTCAGTGGGCCGAGGACGGCATTCCACTCCGGATCGTGTGCCGCGGGATCGATCGCAAGCTCGAACGTCACGATGCCGGACCCGCGCGCCGTCCGTTGCGGATCGAGTTCTGCGCGTCGGATGTGCGTGAAGTGCACGAGCAATGGCGCCGCGCCGTCGGCCTCACCACCGGTCGTTCCGCCGTTGAGGTTGAGACGGACCCCGGCACGAATCCTGACACCGCGGCCGCCGCGACGGACCGGCGGCGGCCTTCCCTCACGAAACACCTGGAGCGAGTGGTCGAGCGCCTCAGCCGTACGGCCGGACGGCTCGAGCTTCCCGAACGGTTGCGCGAGGGCATCGGCACGATGCTCGTGGAGCTCGGCGCCATGCGGGACACGAAGGCGGCGCGCGGAGCCGAGCGCGACCAGCGCGAGGCCCGGTTGTCCGCCATGGATCGCGAGCTGCTCAGCCTCGTGCGTGAGACGTGCGCGGCCGATCTCGCCGCGACCGTGCGCGACGATGCCGAGCGCGATCTCGCGGTTTATCGCGGCCGGCTCACTGGACCAGCCTGGACCCAGGCCGTGAGCGCGACCGTCGATCAACTGCTCCGCGATCGACTTGGCCTCCCGACGATCGAGCTGTGAAGCCGATGGCGAATACCGAGGTGCTGGAGCTCACGGTGGAGCGTCCAGTGGCGGGCGGCCGAATGCTCGCGCGCCACGAAGGGCAGGTCGTGTTCGTCGCCGGCGCCATTCCGGGCGAGCGCGTCCGCGCTCGCGTCGAGAAGGTGACCCGGCAGACGACCTGGGCGGCGGTCGTCGACGTGATCGAGCCCAGCGCCGATCGCCGCGAGCCGGCCTGCGATCTCGCGTGCGGCGGCTCGGCCTACGCCCACATCCGGTACGACCGGCAGCGTCAATGCAAGGCGGAGATCGTCGCTGACGCGTTCCGCCGCATCGGCAAGATTGCGCTCGAGGCGCCCGTGCCCGTCGCGCCGTCGCCGGAGGAGGGATACCGCCTCCGCGCCCGGTTGCACGTTCGTCAGGGGCGCGCCGGTTTCTTTCGCGAAGGCACGCACGCGTTGTGCGATGCGGGATCGACGAGGCAGGTGCTTCCGGCGACGCTCACGGCGGTCGACGCCGCGCTCGCGGCCGTGAGCGATCGGCTCGCGGAATGCGACGAGGTCATCGTCGCCGAGAACGTCGCGGCGACCGAGCGCGTCCTGCACTTCGTGCCGCGCGACGGCGCGCGGCTCGACGACTTGCGCGGCCGAGTGCAGTGTCCCGCCAGCGTGAATGGCCTGACCACGGCGCTTCGAGGGCGGCCGCTCGTGCTCGATGGTGTTGGCGCCGTGACGGACAGGTCTGCCGACCTGTTCGGCGGACACGAGGACGCGTCGATCGCGCCGGCGGAGTGGGCACGGCACGCGTCGTCGTTCTTTCAGGGCAATCGGTTTCTCATTGGCGCGCTCGTGCGCCGCGTGCTCGACCTCGGCGCGGGAGATCGCTTTCTCGACTTGTATTCGGGCGTGGGGCTGTTTGCGGTGGCGCTCGCCGCGCGCGGTGGCCGGGGACTTGCCGTCGAGAGCGATGCAGCCAGCGGTGCGGATCTCGCCACGAATGCGCGGCCCTGGACCGAGCGGCTGCGGGTGCTGCCGGTGCCAGTCGAGGAGGCCGTCAGCCTGCCGCTCGATCCCGCACCCGACGTCGTGGTGGTCGATCCCCCGCGGACGGGACTCTCACCCGCGGCGTTGCGAGGGCTGGGTGCGTTGCGGGCCCCGCGGCTCGTCTACGTCTCGTGCGATCCGCCCACGCTCGCGCGAGATGCCGCGCTGCTCATCGCGGCGGGCTACCAACTGGACACGCTCGAGGCCTTCGACTTGTTTCCGAACACACCGCACGTGGAAGTGGTGGCTTCGTTCAAGCTTTTCGCGCAGCGTCGATCAGCCCCTTGAACAGCCCGTTGAATTCGCCGGTCTGCCAGAAGTTCTCCGGGTGCCATTGCACGCCCACGCAGAACTTCGCGTCGGGCTTCTCGATGGCCTCGATGACGCCATCCGGCGCCGTCGCCGACACGACGAAGCCGGGCGCCGTGTCCTTGACGGATTGATGGTGCCGGCTGTTGACGGCGATGAGCTTCAGGGCCGCGCCCGGGCGCGCGAGCAGCAGCGCGAGACACGTGTCGGGGAGGACGTTGATGTCGTGCGCGATCGCGGTCTTTGGCTCCGTGATCGAGTGTGCCAGCGTCGCCGGATGTTGACTCGGGATGTCTTGAATCAGCGTGCCGCCGGCCGCGACGTTGAGGACCTGGGCGCCGCGGCAGATTGCGAGCAACGGCATGTCGCGCTCGATCGCGAGCTTGGCGAGCGACAGCTCGTACGCGTCCCGCTCCGGCGCCACCTCGACGGTCGGATGGCGATCCCGCTCCCCGTAGGCGACCGGATCGACGTCGACGCCACCGGTCAGGAGCACGCCGTCGCAGTCCTTCAGCGCGCCCGGCAGCGGATCGCGTTGCGGCGACAGCTCGCGAACCTCCGCACCCGCGCGCTCGAGCGACGCGACGTAGTCTTTCTTCGGCCAGGCGACGGCAATGACGGGGCGCTTATTGGGGAAGGACATAGACCACTCAGATCGGCCGGAACTACATTCTAGCGGGTGCTTCGCACCCCATGATGTCCAGCGCTCGCGTGAGCGCCCGCCGGACGCAGGCCACCCCGGCCGCACGCCAGAGCCGCGCATCCACGCGCTCTTCGCGAAGAATCTGCTGGCGGTGATAGAAGGCGTTGAACGCCTGGGCCAGGCCGAACGCGTACTTTGCAAAGACGGACGGCTCGAGCGACCGGATGGCCGTGTCGACGAATTCATCGAGCCGCGCGCTCTCCAGCACGAGGCTCCACAATTCGTCGGCCTCGTCCCCGGTTTCGATCGCCTCGCGTCCGGCGCTACCGAGGCGCTCCAGCACGCCGGCTTCGTCGATGCCGTCGCGTTCGCCGAGCTTTACGAGAATGTTGCTGGCGCGGACGACGGCGTACTGCAGGTACGGTCCGGTTTCTCCCTCGAAGCTGAGCGCTTCCTCGATGTCGAACGCGATGACCTTGCCGCGCGAGAACTTGATCAAGAAGTACCGCACGGCGGCGATCGCGATGATTTCGGCCATGCGGCGGTAGTTGGCATCGCCGAGATCCGGATTGCGCGATCGCACCTCGCGCTCGGCGGTGTCGATCAGCCGATCGAGCAGATCGTCCGCCTTCACACCGAGGCCCTTGCGGCCCGACACTTCGACGAACGGCTTGCCAGTGCTCTCGGTGTCCTCGTAGCCGAGCGACCGCGCGGTGGCGTGTGACAGCGCGACCATCTCATAGGAGAAGTGAGTGGAGTTGACCGACTGCTCGTGAAACCCCATCGCATCGAGCGCCTGCTTCAGGAGTTCCTGGAGGTACGCCTGCCGTGAATCGATCACGTTGTAGACCGCGGCCGCGCGGCCGAACTTGGGCGTGCCTTGCGCCAGGCCGGGTTGCGACGTCGTGGCCCAGAGCGGATTGCCGGCGCGCTTCTCGAAGATGCGGTAGTAGAAATCCTTGCCGAGCAGGCCGAACTTCCAGAACTGATTCGCGATGTCCTTGCCGACATACGTGACCGTGCCGTTCGACCTGACGATGACCTTCTCGCGCGGCTCGTCCTCGCCCTCGTTCTTACCGGGCTCCTCGTCCGCGGCGTCGTCCTCGCCGATGCGCATGACCCAGCAACCCTTGAGGCGCCCTTCGGTCTGCAGAAAGATGGCGCCGCGCGTCTTCAGCTCGTCGAAGGCTTTGGCCCAGAAATGCAGGCGCAGGATGTCGCCTTCCCACGTGAGCAGGTCGTAGTCCACGTTCATCCGGCCCATCGTCTGCAGATGGCAGCGGACAATCCGGTCTGCGATGAAGGCGCCCATGTCGGCGATGGCGTGGTTGCCAGATTCGAGGGCGTGGAGCGCTTTGGCGCGCGTCTCGAGGCGCGTCGCGTCCGCTTCGTACCACGCCGTGACACGCGCGTACAAATCCCAGCAGTGGTAGTCGAAACGCACCGCGGGATCGCGCGCGAGCGCCTGAACGCCCGCGAGATCGCGGCCTTCGAGCTCCATGAAGCCCACGACGACGTCGGCGACCTGCACGCCGGTGTCGTCGATGTAGTTCTGGACCTCGACGGGCCGCCCCTGGAATCTGAGCAGCCGCACGAGCGTGTCCCCGAGTGCGGCGTTGCGAAGGTGGCCGATGTGCGCGGCCTTGTTCGGATTGATGGCCGTGTGCTCGACGATGACCGTGCCGGGCGCGCCGGCCGCTGCAGGAATCGCCAACGGCGCCGTGGGCCTCTCGGCCATCTGGCGCTGCACGAACGCCGCGCGGTCGATGAAGAAATTCAGGTAACCGTTGGGGGCCGCCTCGATGCGGTAGATGCCGTCGATCGTGCCAATCGCCGTCGCCAGTTCCTGGGCGATGGCGCGTGGCGCCTTGCGGAGCCGTTTCGCCAGTTCGAAGGCCACCGGCACCGCGAGGTCGCCCATCGCGCGTCGCGGCGGCGTCTCGATCGGGATCGGCGGCTGTTCGTCGGGCGGCAGTTTGAGCGCCGTCGTCAGTACCTGCTGCAGGCGTGACCGGACGACGGACTGGAGCGGGAGCATCATCCTTTCGACGCCGAGTTTATCCTATCCGTGCGGGTCCTTCGGCGCATCACCGCACCGTGAGTTGGCGTACGATGATGGGCGCCGCGGTTGCTCCGAGCGGTCGTGGACGAATCATCATGTCAGAGGCACGCGTCGGTCGATTGCTCTCGGCCTGTTTGCATCAGGCCATCATGGATATGCTGCCGCAGCGGCTGGAGTTCTACGAGCACTGGCTCAACTCGGAAGGCTTGCGCGACGGCTCGATTGGCATTGGGCCCATCACGGCGGTGCTGGGCTTCCTTCGGACGGAAGGTGATGGGTACGACCGCGTGGTCTCGCGAGCCGGCCGGCTCGCGGCCGAATGGACGGTCGCGTCGTTGCCGGCGGTGCGGCGTCGCTCGTTCGCGTGGTTACCGACGCGCTTGCGCGCGTGGGCGGCACTCCGCGTGGCCGCGGGCATCGTCCGCGACGTTTCCGCCACGAGCCGCGCATCGGTGCGCGTGAGGCGCCGGGCGGCCCGGCTCTCGATCAACTCGTCGCTCTTTTGCTCCGTCCGCGAAGCGCAGCAGCTCCCGCTCTGCGGCTTCTACGCGGCCGTCGCCACCGAGTCACTGGCGCGGCTCGGCGTGCCGGCCCGCGGACGCGTCGAGCGGTGCCGCGCGGTCGAAGGCGGCACGTGCACGATTGCCATCGAGATCGGCGCGCAATCCACCGGCGATCACGCGCTGGCCGCATGACCCATCGCCTGCCCGCCGCCGCGATCGTCGCCTGCCTCGCCTGGCCGGCCGGCGGTGCGCGACCGGCATCGGCCCAGGTTCCCCCCTCGGCCCCCCGAGTGCTCGTCATGCCGTTCGGCGCGGCCGTGGACGCCCAGGCGCCGGGTGGGGCGGGGGCCGCCCTGTGGGTGGGGCACGCGGTCTCGATGGTGCTCGTCGAGCAACTCTCGGCTCGCGGCCTGTCGACCATCTCGCGCGACGAGTGCACCCGCGCCTTCGACCGCCTGCAACTGCCCATGTCATCCACGCTCACGCGCGCGACGATGATGCGCGTGGCCGAGTTGTTGGGAGCCTCCGAGGTTGTTTTTGGCGACGTCACGGTCGGCAGCCGGCTGAGTGTGCGCGCCCGGACGATTCGGCTCACCGCCGGCGTGTTGCAGCAGGACGTCGTGGGTGAAGGCGCGCTCGATGATTTGTTCGCCGTCGTCGACCAGGTCGGGGCCGGCGTCGCGGCGGGGTTGGGTGTGACATCCCGGGGCGCGGCCAAGCCCCCGACGTATCCGTCGCTCGAGGCGTTTCAGAACTACGTCAAGGGCCTGGTCGCGGCGACTCCCGCGGCGCAGCAGCGCTTGCTGGAGAACGCGCTCAAGCTCGCGCCCCGCGACCCGCGAGTGCTCTTGGCACTCTGGCCCGTCTATACCGCGCAGGGCGCGCACGACAAGGCGCTCGGGGCTGCGAGCGCGGTGCCGCGCGACTCGCCGCTCTCGAGACAAGCGCGCTTTGAGGTCATCCAGTCGCTCATCAGCCTGGGGCGGCTGGACGGCGCGTTTCAGGAACTGAACGCGCTCTATTCCGAACACCGGGCGGCTACGTTGTCGAATGCTCTCGGCGTCGTGCAACTGCGGCGCGGGCACTCGGCCGCGAGCTCGGCACCCGTCGCCTACTTCGGACGAGCGGTCAAGGAAGACCCGGGCAACCCCGACTACCTCTTCAACCTCGGCTATGCGAGCGCGCTGGCCGGCGACAAGGACGCGGCGTTGCTGTGGCTTCGTGAGGCCGTTCGATACGACGCGGCCAATGGTGACGCGCATGTGGTCATGAGTGCCGTGCTGGCCAGCGCCGGACGCAGCGTCGAGGCGCAGCGCGAGCTCGACCTCGCGCGGTTGCTCGGTGTGCAGGCTGGAAGCCTGCCGGTGACACCGACTGACAAGATTCCGGCCGACCTCGCGCGGCTCTCGACCGACCTCGACCCGCTGCCGATCGACCGCCTGAGCGCGACCGGCGGATCGCCGGCACAACGCGATCAACTGGAGACCGCCGCGTTCCACCTCCAGCAAGGGCGCCGCGAGTTCGACGCGAAGAACGATCGCGACGCAACGAACTCGCTCCGGCGCGCGATCTACCTGGCGCCGTACGAGGCCGAGCCGCACGTGCTGCTGGGACGCATCTATCAGCGCAGCGGGCGCCTGCCGGACGCCGTTGACGAGTTCAAGGTGGCGCTGTGGTGCCGGGAGACCGCGGCCGCGCGCGTCGCGCTCGGCGAGGCGCTGCTCGAGACGGGTGACAAGGAGGGCGCACGGCGGGAAGCCGAACGCGCGCTGGTGCTCGATCGAGATTCCGCCGCTGCAAAAGCACTCTTGAAGAAGGCGGGCGGCATGGTACCATCCCGTCAATCACATGGCCGATCAGGACCTGCCTGAGCTTCAACCTACTGGCAGCGGACGCGGCAAGCAGATTGTCTTCCTCTTCATGTCCGCGGTCGTTGTCGTGGTCGTCATTTTTCTCCTGGGCGTTTCGGTTGGGCGAGGCGTGCGCCCGGGGGCGGCGCAAGCCGCGAGTGTCAGTGGCGAAGCCAGTGCCCCAGAGGCGGCGGCTACCGCGAGCCCGTCCGCAACGCCAACCGACCTGAAATATCACGAGTCGCTGCGCGGCGGGGCGCCGGGGGACGCACCGAAAACGGATCGCCCGTCTACGCCGACGCCAGCACCCGCGACAACGACCGCTGCGGGTCCGCCGCCGGCCGTGAATGAACCGCCGCCTCCGGTGTCTGTGCCTATGAAAGAGACGGCCGCGAAGAGCCCGGCGTCGAGCGACAACGCGCGCAAGGCCACGGCGGGAACGTACTCGTTGCAGCTCGGCGCGTTCACGACGCGGGCCGCGGCGCAGGCGATGGTGTCGAAGGTGCGGGCGAAAGATACGGGCTACCCGGTCTCCACCCACACGCTGTCTGACACCGCGATCACCGCGAGGTTTCGGGTCATGGTCGGGCCGTATTCGACGCTCGACGAGGCCAACCGGGTGATGACCCGCCTGAAGAAAGATGGATTTGACGCGTACCTCAAGCGCTGACGTCTCGGCCGAGTCGCGCGCGTCTCTACCCTCGTGACAATCGTTCTTGCCTTGCTGTCCGGTGCGTTGTGCGCCGCCAGCTTTCCGAAGTTTGGCGCGCCGGCCGTGGCCTGGATCGCGCTCGCGCCGCTCATCGTGTCCGCCGCGCTGGCGGCCCGGTCTCGCGCGTCGTTCTTCAGGCGGCCAGTTTTTCTCGGCTTCGCGAGCGGCCTGGTCTACTTCGTCGGAACGATCTACTGGCTTGCCGGCGTGATGTCGACGTACGGTGGCCTGCCGGCGTGGCTGGGCGTGCTGATCGCGCTGTTGCTCGCCGCCTACCTCGCGCTGTATCCCGCGGCGTTCGCGCTCCTGGTTGGGATCGCGGTGCGCCGGTTCGGCATCGGGGGCGTCTGGCTGGCGCCGATCTTCTGGGTCGCGACCGAGTGGCTGCGCGGCTCGGTCGGTCCGGCCTTTCCGTGGGTCCCGCTCGGTGCGTCTCAAGCCAGCGTCATTCCGGTCGTGCAGCTCGCGAGCGTGACGGGCGTCTACGGCCTCTCGGTACTGGTGGCCCTCGTCAGTACGGGCGCCGCCGCGGTCGCCCTCAGCCGCCGAAGGTCGCAATGGGTCGGCTTCGCCGGCGTCGGCGTACTCCTCGTCGCGGTGGCCCTTGGCGGTGCCTTCCGAGTCATGTCCGGGCGGCTGACGACGACCGGTCAAGTGCTCCGCGTCGGCCTGCTGCAGGGCAATGTCGAGCAGGACGTGAAGTGGAACCCGGCGTTTCGCGAGCCCATCCTGCGCCGGTATCTCGATCTCAGCCGCCAGGCCGTGGGCGCTGGCGCGAACCTCGTCATCTGGCCGGAAGCCTCGCTGCCGTTTTACTTCGAGTCGGATGCCTCGAGCGCGGAGCCCATCCGGAGACTAGCCGCCGAATCGCGCACGCCGTTCATCGTCGGCACGGACGAAGTCATCGTCACCAATGGCGGCGCTGACTTGCTCTACAACTCGGCCGTGCTGGTCGGGGCCGACGGACGGTCGCGGGGCAGTTACCGGAAGATCGAGCTGGTGCCGTTCGGCGAGTACGTGCCGTTCAAGCGCATGCTGTTTTTTGCGAGCCGCCTCGTCGATGCGGTGAGCGACTTTTCACCTGGCGTCGAACCGGTGGTGTTCGACGTCAACGGCGGACGGGTGAGCGTGGCCATCTGTTACGAGTCGATCTATCCCTGGTTGTCGCGCAAGTTCGTGCAGCGTGGCAGCGAGCTGCTGGCCGTGATCACGAATGACGCGTGGTTCGGCCGATCCTCGGCCGCGTATCAGCACTTCGAGCTGGGCGCGCTCCGTGCCGTCGAGGAGGGCCGATACCTCGTGCGCGCGGCGAACACGGGGATCAGCGGGGCCGTGGATCCGTACGGTCGCGCGATTCTGAAGACGCGCCTCTTCGAGCCGGCGTCCGTCACCGTCGATGTCCGCCTGTTGCAGGACCGCACGATCTACAGCCGGACGGGCGACCTCGTCGCGTGGCTGGCACTCGCGGTGACGGCCGGGTTTCTCTTCGTCGCGCGCCGTGAGATAGTACGGGGCGTCCCATGACGTTCGACGAGCAAGTCCGCTTCTACACCGACCTCACCGACCGTACCGCGGCCCTGCGGAGGGGTCTTTGACGAAGCCCGCCTCGATCGCGAGCTGAGCGACCTCGAGTCGCAGGCCGCCGCACCGGATTTCTGGAAAGACCAGAGCCGCGCCCAGCAGATTCTTCAACGACGTCGCCGGCTCGAAGAAGACCGGGCGCTGGCTGCCGCGTTGCGCCGTCAAACCGATGATGTCGCCGTGCTGATCGATTGGGCCCGCCAGGGCGAGGACGTCGTCACGGACCTCGCGAAGGGACTCGACGCGTACGCGCGTGACGTTCAGACCGCCGAGATTCGCACGATGCTCTCGGGCGAGTTGGACCGCAAGAACGCCATCATCACGATTCACCCGGGCGCCGGCGGCACCGAGTCGCAGGACTGGGCCGAGATGCTCATGCGCATGTACGTCCGGTGGACGGAGCGGCGCGGGTTCAAGCGCGAGGTGATGGACCACCAGCCGGGCGACGAAGCGGGCATCAAGAGCGTGACGTTCACCGTGACGGGCGACTACGCGTACGGCCTGCTGGCGGCCGAGGCCGGCGTGCACCGGCTGGTGCGTATCTCGCCGTACGATCAGGCCGCGCGGCGGCACACGTCGTTTGCCTCTTTGTACGTCTGGCCGGAGCTGCCCGACGACATCGACGTGGGAATCGAGGAGAAGGACCTGCGCATCGACACGTTCCGGTCGAGCGGCGCTGGTGGCCAGCACGTGAACGTGACGGACTCGGCCGTGCGCATCACGCATCTGCCGACCGGCATCGTCGTCTCGTGCCAGAACGAGCGCTCGCAGCACAAGAATCGCGCGTCGGGCATGAAGGTGCTCAAGTCGCGACTCTACGACCTGCGGCTCAAGGAACAGCAAGCGAAGCTCAGTCAGTTGGGCGGCGAAAAGAAGGACATCGCCTTCGGCAATCAGATCCGAAGCTACGTGCTCCAGCCGTACCAGATGATCAAGGACCACCGCACGAAGTTCCAGGTGGGCGACGTCAACCGCGTGCTCGACGGCGATCTCGACGAGTTCATCAAGGCGTATTTGATGAAAAAGGCGTTGGGGAAGCTCGAAGCGACCGTCGAGGCGGACGACGTGTAGGGACCCGGCCCTGGCCGGCCCTAATGTTTTTCAATCACGGGCTTGCCCGGCGCCGTCCCTGCGATGAAGACCTCGGTCTTGCCATCCGGCATGACGTAGTCGACGACGTTGCTCGGCCGCGGGAACGAGGGCTTTTCCGGTAGCTCCGCGCGTCGGCGCTCGATCCAGCTCTTCATGATGGTCTTCCACACCGGCAGCGCGACTTGCGCGCCGGCCATCTTGTCGCCGAGCGTCTTCTTCTGATCGAGACCGATCCACACGCCGACGGTGATGTCCGGGTCGAAGCCGACGAACCACGCGTCCGTGAAATCGTCCGTCGTGCCCGTCTTTCCGCCGAGCGGCCAGTTCAGGTCCAGCACGCTGCTCGCAGTGCCGCCCTTCACCACGCTCTCGAACATGCTGGTCAGGATCGCGGCGGTGTCCGCCTTCAGGGCTTCGTGCGGTTCGGGGTAGTTCTCTTCGAGCACGTTGCCCTCACGGTCCATCACCTTGACGATCGTGATGGGCTCCATGCGCACGCCCTGGTTCGGATAGGCCGAGTACGCCGATGTCATCTCGAGCAGCGTGCCTTCCGCGGCGCCGATGGCCGTCGAGAGGAACGCCGGAATCGGCGACTGAATACCCAGGGCCCGCGCGTAGGGGACAACGGCCTCCGGCGTCAGGATATCCATCAGCTTGACCGTCGGCACGTTGCGGGAGTGCGCCAGCACGTGTCGCAGCGTCATCGGGCCTTCGTAGTCGTTCTCGTAGTTCTTGGGGGAGTAGAGCGGCTGGTTCGGACCCGGCAGATAGTCCTTCGGTTCGTCGATGATGATGTCGGCCGCCGTCATGCCCTTGTCGATCGCTGCGGTGAAGACGAACGGCTTGAACAACGAGCCGACCTGGCGGCGTGCCTGCAGCGCGCGATTGAACTGGGACCCCTTGCTGGAGATCGTGTCGTAGAAACTCGAGCCGCCAATCATCACCAGGATCTGACCGGTGTGGTTGTCGATGGCGAGCACGGCGCCTTGCACACCGGTCGGGACCAGCCCCTGGTCGAGCTTCGCGGTGAATGTGCCGGCCTTCGCGTCCGTCTTCAGCACCTTGACTTCGACCATGCTCCCGCGCCGGACGACGTCATCTGCCCTGAGCTTGGTCCACTCGTAACCGGCGGCATCGATCGTCCCTTTCCAGCGGCCCGTCTGGACAAGAACGACCTTGCCCGCGACGCTCGTGACGACCGACGGCACATACTCGTTTTCCACCGGTTCACGATTCAAGCTTGCCGCGTATGTCTCGAGCGATCGGCCGCTCTTCTCGACGTACACCGGCGGCCGGCGGTACCCGCGCAGTTTGTCGAGGCGCCGCAGTTCTTCGTCGAGCGCGGCGTTGGCCACGCGCTGCAGCTTCGCATCCAGGCCAGTCTGGATCACGAGCCCGCCTTCGCTAACGGCTGTCGCGCCGTAGCGATCCTCGAGGTAAATCCGCAAGGTCTCTTTGAAGTACGGCGCGAGCGAGGGCGCCACAGATTGCCCGACGGTCACGATCGGCCGCTTCTTGGCCGCATCGGCTTCCGCGGCCGTGATGTAGCGCTCGGTGGCCATACGGCCGAGCGTGTAGTCGCGGCGCCGCTTGGTCAGCGTGAGGTCCTTGAACGGGTTCTGGCGGCTCGGACTCTGAATGATTCCGGCGATGACGGCCGCTTCGTCGAGCGTCAGTTCTCGCGCGTGCTTGCCGAAATAGGTCTGTGACGCCTCTTCGACGCCGTTGGCGCCCTGCCCGAGGAAGATCTTGTTACAGAACATCGTGAAGATCTGTTCCTTGGTGTACGCCTTCTCGATCTGCAGGGCGAGCAGGATCTCCTTGATCTTTCGCTCGATGGTCGGATCATTCGTGAGGAAGAGGCCACGTGCGAGCATCTGCGTCAGCGTGCTGGCGCCGCCGGACTTCTGCATCCCAATCGAGCGCTTCACGACCGTCGCGCCGATGCGCTTGAAGCTCACACCGCCGTGCGTGAAGAACTCGTCGTCTTCGGCGGAGATGATGGCGTTGCGCAGGACCGGCGGGATCTGGTCGTACGAGATGATCTGGCGGCGCTCGTTCGAGAGCACTTCGATCACGGAGCCATCGCTGCCGAGCACGCGGGTCGTCGTGCCCGGGTTGTAGCTCTCGAGCGCGGCGATCTGGGGCAGGTCATCGATCGACGCGAAGATCACGCCGCTCGCCGTTCCAAACAAGGCCGCGGCCAGAAACAGGACGAGCAATCCGAAGCTGCGGACAAGTCGAGCGGCGCGTCGCACCATGGCCATCTATCGTACCCCTGCTTCGACTATCGGCGCGACGCCGGAAGGGGTTGATGTGCGGCGCTTACCGGCCACCTCGCCCGGTGCGTCGTGCGGCTCCGCTTCCGGAGCTGCCGGACGACGAACTTGGTGGCGGCGCGGCGGTGTTGCCCCCGCCGCGTGACGGCGGTGGCGAAGCCGAATGTCCTTGGGGCGGGGGCGTGTTGCGAGGCACGGCCCGGAATTGCGGCTGGGCTTGCGGCTGTGATGAGGGCGCGCCCATGCTTCCGCCGCCCTGAGGCGGCGGCGCGATCCGTCTGTACCCAGACGAACCGCCGTAGCCGTCGGGTGCTGCGGGCGGTCGTGACGTGCTGCGAGGCTGCGCGGGGTGGACTTGTGTCCCGGCGCTTGGGGACGTTCGCGGCGCGGCAGAGCGATAGGCGCCGCGTGACTGGCTCGCACTCCCTGGTGACCGCGGCGCGACCGTGCGATCGGGCGAGCCCGGCGTCGGCGGCATGACCACGCGACTCGTGGCCCGGCCGGAACGTGACCCGGTCGGCGACGAGAGCGAGTCCGGGACGCGCGAATTGCGGGTCGCCCCCGACGTAGACGTATTGGAGTTCGATCGCGAAACCGCGACGCGCGCCGATCCTGCGGCGCCCACGCCCTCGGCGGTGCGGGGAACGGCTCGACCGCGCGCCATGGCCGACGCCGATGGCGACCGAAGCGGTTCAGTGCGCCGGCTGACGGCGACCGGCGGTGAGGACGACCGCTTGAATGCCGTTGCGGTGGGTTGCTGCGATGTCCTGGCCACGAGCGTGTTCTTCACGGCGACACTGCTGGTGTTGAAGTTGTTGGCCGGAACGGCGGTCCATCCGTGGCCCCACTTGCCGAAGCCCACGGCCGCATATCCGTTGAATCCGAGCGGGCACCAGCTCACGTAGCCGGGAGCCACGGCCCACGACACCCAGCCGGGACTCCAATAGATCCCCGGCCCCCAAAACCACCGGCCCCCGTTCCAGCCCCACCAACCGTAGTGATGCGTGGGCCAGTACCAGCGATCGGCGCCGATCCACGTCCATCCGAACGAGCCGACGACGGACCAGCGGCCGTCATAGTAGGGACTCCAAGTCTCAGCCACGCGGGGATACCACACGTTCCCGTAGTCCTGCTCGTATCCCCACTCGCCACTCTGATCGAGCGTGCCGGCGTAATGCCTGAGCTCTGTCGGCAAGTGTTGAGCGGACTCAGCACCCAGGCGCGCATCGCGCTCGTTCTCGACCCACTGATCGAACTCCGTCAATGCGGACGCGTTGAACGCGTACGCGCTGGACGGTTCGGTCCGTTCGCTGGCAACAGCGTGCGTGCCGGCGCGTACGAGCGTGCGTCCGAGTGGGCTCCAGAGCTCAGCTGTACCGTGGAGCACTGCAAGGTCCAATTCGGATTCGCCCGGACGAGGCGTCGTGATGGTCAGCCGATAGTCACCGGCCGTGCGGATGGTCGCCGAGGCTCCCGCCCCGTCCACGCGATACTCGAGTGCCTCGGTGACGCGAACGATCGACAATCGAATGCGGCCGGTTCGCAGGCGGATCAGCGAGTCGGAGAGCAGATCGACCGACGAGTTCTGATCGATGTCGAGCGCGCTGCCGTCGGCGAACAGCACTTCGACGCGACCGCGCACGGTGCGCAGTCGATCGCCGGCGAGCAGCGGCACATTCTCTTCGGCCGCGACGACGCGGCCATCCCGTTCCAGGTTCGCAACGCCATCGACCACCGCGAGGTGCGCAGGCACATCGGTCGTCGGGACTTCAGTCGCCGAAGTCGGCTGAGTTGGAATGGGATCTTGCGCGACGCGCGCAGCGGGAACGGCAACCAAGGCAAAGAGGATCGCCGAAGCCGTGCAAACGGTCCGACGCGTCAAACGCAGGAAATGAAGAGGAACCATGTTCCGCCTCGCGGGGCAGACAGGCTGGCTAACTCATCTTAGCAGGCCGGGGCGGCGGTGCGCGGTCGCCCCTGGAATGACCCGGGACACCTCTCGTCTGACGCGGGCATCCCATTGACACTGCTAAGCTCAGATTTCTATAATGGATGTGACTAAAGGTTTGACCCTCAGTGAGGGCAAGAGGAGACGCGTATGAGCAAGATCATCGGGATCGACCTCGGCACGACGAACTCGGTCGTCGCCGTCATGGAAGGCGGCGAGCCCGTCGTCATCACCAATGCGGAAGGCGGGCGCCTGACGCCGTCCGTCGTCGGCTTCGCGAAATCCGGCGAACGGCTGGTCGGCCAGGTCGCCAAGCGGCAGGCCGTCACGAATCCCGAGAACACCGTGTTCTCGATCAAGCGGTTCATGGGCCGCCGGTTCGACGAGGTCTCCGAGGAAATGAAGATGGTCCCGTTCCGCGTCGTGCGCGACGGCGGCCACGGCGTGGTCGCCGTCAATGCGGAGGGCCGCGAGAAGAAATACACGCCGGCGGCAATCTCCGCGA
>Ga0137427_10000311_pt1 | contig 26335 bp, 17 predicted proteins | sample EasRivERMZT700_2_FD_102309 | JGI IMG/M metagenome (GOLD analysis project Ga0137427, IMG submission 102309) | Soil microbial communities from meander-bound floodplain in the East River, Colorado, USA - East River MetaG ERMZT700_2 | ecosystem: Environmental > Terrestrial > Soil > Floodplain ...
CGACCAGGAGTCCCGTCCCGCTGCCGATCTCGAGGACCCGGCGCGGACGCAGCGCGAGGATCCGCGCGACCGCTGCATCGAGCCATTCGCGCATCTCTCCGGGGTCGATGGGCGCTCCAGTGTAGCTGCTGTTCCAGCCGGAGATGTCGAAGTCGTCCGCCGGCAGCGCCGGCGAGCCGAGGTACGTCGCGTCGTAGAGCTCGCGCCAGCGAGAGACGAACTGCGTCTCCCACGCCTCGCCGTTCGGACCCGCACGGCGCGGGACGACGTGCGCGACGAGGCGCTTCTCCTCCCCGTGCTCGATCGGGACGACGGCCGCGGCCGCGATCTGCGGATGACGGGCGAGCGCCGACTCGATCTCGCCGGGCTCCACGCGGTAGCCGCGGATCTTGATCTGGTCGTCGATGCGGCCGCAGAACTCGAGCATGCCGTCCGGCAGCAGCCGCGCCACGTCGCCCGTGCGATACATGCGCGCGTTCGCGCTATCGCTGAACGGATCCTGAACGAACCGCTCCGCCGTGAGCTCCGGGCGATTCAAGTACCCGCGTCCCACACCCTGCCCGCCAATCCACAGCTCGCCCGTGAGACCAGCACCCACGCGCTGGCCTTGCTCGTCGAGCACGTACGCGAGGCTGTGCGGCAGCGGCAGACCGAGGGGCATCGTGCCCGAGGCCGTGCGCGGCAGCAGCGGCCGCACGTGATACGTCAGCACGCCCACCGTCGTCTCCGTCGGGCCGTAGTGATTGAAGATCTCGCAGTCGGGCGCGAGCCCGCGCAGCCGCTCGATCCAGTCGAGGCGCGACGCCTCGCCACCGAGAATCAGACGCTGCCGCGGCATGACGTGCTCGGGGTGGCTCACCGACTGCAACGCGGCGAGGTGCGACGGGACGATCTTCAGCACGTCGATCTGCTCACGCTGGAAGTACTCGGCGAGTCGCGGTGGATTCTCGGTGCGGTCCTGCGAGATCACATGCAGACAGCCGCCGGTCGTGATCGACGGAAACACGACCGTCAGCCCGAGATCGGCCGCCATCGTCGACACCGTGGCGTGGCGCATTCCCTCCGCGAAGCGAAACCGCGCCGTCACCGCGCGGGTGTACGCCACGATGTTGCGATGCTCGATGCAGACGCCCTTCGGCCGGCCCGTGGAGCCGCTCGTATAGATCACGTACGCGAGATGGCGCGGCTGTACGTTTGTCGCGAGCCGGGCCACCGCGTCCGGCCGGCCCCAGTCGAACGCATCGAGGCACAGTGCGCGCGCGCTCGCCGGGACTCGCGACCGCAGTGACGTGTGTGTGAGCACCTCGGTCACACCCGCGTCTTCCAGCATCATCGCGACGCGCTCGGCGGGCGTCGAGGGATCGATCGGCAGGTAGGCCCCGCCGGATTTGAGCACGGCCAGCAGCCCCACGACGGCCTCGAGCGATCGCTCGACGAACAACGCGACGATCACCTCCGGCCCGACGCCCGCGCGTTGCAGATACGCCGCGAGCGCGATGGCGCGCCGGTCGAGCTCGCGATACGTGAGCGTCTCGCTCTCGTAGGTCAGCGCGGGGAGATCCGGCGTCCGGCGGGCCTGGAGCTCGAACAACTGATGAAGACAGCAGTCGCCCTCTGGGGCGTCGTCCTGGGTGTGCACATCGCCAGTCTGACCGCCAGCCGGTGGGCCGGATTATCCGGAGAAGCCCCGAGCCCCCAGGCCCGTGAAACCTTAGATGGACGTTTCCTTCAGGAGGAGGCTGGGACTGGCCGATAAGTCCAACGAGGGTGTGCGGCCCGTTCGTGTCCTTGCGTGATGGTACGATGCGCCAACCCGACGGAGGCTCATGGAGTATCTGATCGGCCTCGCGCTTCTCGTCCTTGCGGTTACGACGCGAACGTCCCTGAACCGGGCGCTCGAGCGGCTGAAACAGCTCGAAGACACCCTCGACGCGCAGAAGATCGTCACCGCCGAGCTCGAGCGCCAGCTTCGGAAGATCAAGGCTGACGGCGCGCCAGCCGCCGCTCCCGCAGGGCCTCTGCCCGCGGCACCGGCGGCCACGCAGCCCGCGCCGCAGCAGCCCGCCACGCCGCCCGCTCCGCCAATCGGCGTATCCGCGCCGCCGAAACCTGTGGTGCTCCCGGTGCCAAGTGCCGCACCACCGGCGAGCGTGCTGCCGAAACCGCCTGCGCCGCCTGTGCCTCCACCGCCGGCGCGAACGGCTCCGCCCATGCCGCCGCCTCCACCGCCCCCTTCAGGCCCGCCGCCGGTGCCGAAACCTGCGTTCGACTGGGAGAGCCTGATTGGCGTTCGCCTCTTCGCGGCCATTGCCGGCATCGCGCTCGTCGTGGCGGCCGTGTTCTTTCTGCAAATCTCGATTCAGCGTGGCTGGCTCGCGCCGCCGATTCGCGTACTGATCGGCGTGATCACGGCGATCGTGCTGCTCGTCGTGTGCGAGCGCAAGGCAGCGCGACGATATGCGGTCACGGCCAACGCGCTCGATGCGGCGGCGATCGCGATTCTGTTCTCCACCTTCTTCGCCGCACACGCGCTCTGGGATCTGATTCCGACGACGCCGACGTTTTTGCTGCTGGCGCTGGTCACCGCGGTGGCGGTGTTGCTCTCGATCCGGCGCGAGTCGCTGTTCATTGCCGTGCTCGGACTCCTCGGCGGATTCCTCACGCCGATTCTGCTCTCGACCGGCGAGAACAAGCCCATCCCGTTGTTCTCGTACCTGTTGTTGCTCAACGTCGGGCTCGCGTGGGTGGCCTATAAGAAACGATGGCCGGCGCTGACCATTCTCTCGGCGCTGTTCACGACCGTCTACCAGTGGGGCTGGGTGTTCAAGTACCTGCACGAGAGCTCGCTCTCGCTGGCGATGGCCATCTTCGTCCTGTTTCCCGTCGTCGCGCTGGGTGGCAGCTTCTTCTTCAATAAGGTCCGTCGCCCTTCCGGTCCGGGCGACGCCGTCCTCGAGAACACCGGGCTGCTGAGCTCGGTGGTGCCGCTCGTCTTTGCCGTGTATCTCGCGGCGATTCCGGCGTACGGCGCCCGCGCCGGGTTGCTCTTCGGCTTCCTCTTCATGGTCGACGCCGGTCTGCTGGCAGTCGCGATCGGCCGGCGTGAGGAGCGCCTGCATGCGGTCGCCGGCGCGGCGACGCTGCTCGTCTTCGGCCTCTGGCTCGGGCTCTCCTTCGCGGCGTCGGCATGGACGGTGATGCTGATTGCGGTCCCGGCGTTCGTCGTGCTCTATCTCGTGAGCCCATTCATTGCCAACCTGGTGAACCGGCCGTTCGGCGACACCGGTCAGCACACGACCTACGTCGCGCCGCTGTTGTTGTTTGCGTTTGCGATGCTCGCGCGCACGGGTCGCGCGGGGGCGTCGCCGGTGGCGTTGTTCGCGGCGTTGTTCGCGCTGGCCGCGCTCATCGCGTGGCGGGCGATCGCCGGGCGTCAAGGCGGCTTGCATTTCGTCGCGGCGTTTTTCGTGCTGGCCGCCGAGGCCGTCTGGTCGGTCATGCACCTTAGGATCGAATCGCTGAACACCGCCGTCGGTCTCTACGCCGCGTTCGGACTCTTTGCGATCGGCGTGCCGGTGCTCGCGCGTCGCGTGGATCGGGCGCTCGAGCCGGCGTACGGCGCTGGCGTCGTGCTCATTGGCGGGCTCGCGATGTTGCTCTTCCTCGCGACCGGCACCGTGGCGCCCGTGGCGATTTGGGGACTGGCGCTGCTGCTCGCGATTCTGAACGCGGCGTTGTTCGTTGAGAGCGCAGCGGGCCGCACACCGATCTTGACGATCGTCGGCGGCCTGTTGTCGTGGATCGTGTTGGGAATCTGGTGGGTGCAAGCGGCTGGGGCGGTGGGCCCGCGGGCGTCGCTGCTCGTTGTCGTGATCCTCGCGCTCGTGATGCTGGCGGGACACGCGTGGGCGCACTCACGGACGCCGAAAGCCGCGGAGGTTTCCGCCGCCATCGGCTTCCGTCACGGGCTGTTTCTCGGCCTGGTCGGCCACTTCTTCTTGTGCTTCGTCGCCGGCAACCCGCTGTGGTCTCAGCCGCCCGGCCCACTCTTCGGCGCGCTCGGCGTGTTGACGCTGGCTGTGAGCGTGGTCGCGCTCTTCACGGGCGCCGGGCGATTGCACGTCGGCGGCGTGAGCGCGGCGGCGATCGTCGTGCTCGTCTGGGCTGGATTCTCCTCGCCGGCGCCGTGGCCGTTGACCGCGATTCTCGCGGCGGCGGCGGTGTCGCTCTACGCGCTCGTCTGGATCGCGCTCGCGTCGCGCCGCCGGAATCTCGAGAGCACCGTGGCGATCGGCGCCGGGGCCGCGTTGTTCCTCGGCGAAGCGACAGCCATCGTCGCCGCCATGCACGAAGGCGAACCGGCGGTTGGTGTGCTCATCGCCGCGCACGCGGCGAACGCGGCCGCGATTCTCGTGCTTGCCTGGCGGTACCGGTGGGACTGGGTTGCGCCCGTCGCGGTCGCGCCGGTGTGGCTGGCGTTGTTCAACTTCCAGATCAAGCATCCCGAGCCGGCCGCGTGGGGATCGCTCTTCGCGTTCGGCTTCGCGCTCTACGCGGTCTTCGCGATCTATCCGTTCATATTCGGCAAGCGCAGCCGGGATCCGCACTTGGCCGCCGTACTTGCAAGCGGCATGTTCCTGCTCGTGGGGCGCACCGCGCTCTTGCGCGGCGGGTACGGCCCCTTCGTCGGCGCGCTCCCGGTGTTCGAGGGGGCCGTGCTCGCGCTGCTCCTGCGGCAACTGCTGAGGCAGGAATCGGCCGGCAGCCGGGATCTTGGACGACTCGCGCTCGTCGCCGGGGCGGCGCTCGCGTTCGTCACGGTGGCGATTCCGCTGCAGCTCGACAAGCAATGGATCACGGTCGGGTGGGCGCTCGAGGGCGCCGCGCTCGCGTGGCTCGCGACGCGCGTGCCGCACGTGGGTCTGCGCTTCGCCACCGTGGGACTGCTGGCCGCCGTGTTCGCGCGGCTCGTGATCAATCCCGAGGTCTTCTACTACGAGCCGCGTGGCGCGATGCGCGTGCTCAACTGGTATCTCTACACGTACCTCATCAGCGCGGTCTCGACCTTGCTTGCCGCGAGGTGGATCGGCCGCACGGTGTGGGGCGAGGGACGCGCGCTGGCGCCGGGCCTGCTCTACACGAGCGGCGCGGTGATGCTGTTCTGGCTCTTGAACATCGAGATCGCGGACTTCTACGCGACCGGCCCGGAGATTACCTTCCGGTTCGGCGTCTCGGTCGCGCAGGACCTGACGTACACCATTGGCTGGCTCATCTTCGGCCTCGTGGCGCTCGCGACGGGCATCGTCACGACGAGTCGCGCGACACGGGTCGCCTCCCTGGCGCTCGTCGCCGTCACAACGTTGAAGTGCTTCTTATACGACCTGCGATCCCTCGAGGGTCTCTACCGCGTGGGCGCGTTCGTGGGCCTGGGGATTTCACTCGCCCTGGTCTCGATCGCGCTCCAGAAATACGTGCTCAAGCCGGCGCCACCTTCACCGATGCCGCCGCGGGAGCCTGCGGTCGAGCCGTAGGAGTCATGTGACCAGAGCGTTGTCGATCTCGATCCTTGCCGTTGTCCTCGCGGTGCCCGTCGCCGTCGCGACGCAGTCCGCGCCGCGCGGATTCAAGTACGAGCGGCCAATCGCCACGCCGGGTCCGGGCCACTACCGGATCGCGATGGATGTGGCGCTGCTCGTCGGCGCCGGGGACCGCGCGACGGATCTGCGGCTGTTCGACGCCTCGAATCGCGAGGTGCCGTACCTGTTCGTCCGGCCTGCGCGGTCCGAGCCGGCCTGGACCGGCGGCGCCCTCTTGCCGATCGCCGCCACGAAGAAGACGAGCGGCTTCGAGGCCGATCTCGGTCAGGTCCACACCGTGGACGCGATCCGGCTGCGCGGATTGCCGCCCGGGTTTCTCAAGCGGCTCGTCGTCGAGGGCAGCGGCGATCGGTCGCACTGGACGCTGCTCGCGAGTGAAGGCACGCTGTTCGACCTGCCGGACGAGCATTTGCGGCAGCTCGAGCTGCCGTTTGCCGCGGGCGCGTACCGGTATCTGCGCGTGACGTGGGACGACACGAACAGCGGGCGCGTGCCGCTTCCGACGTTCACAGACGCCAGAGTCGTCACGCAGAACGCGCCGCCGCCCCGCGTGCGCGCGGCGCTCGTCGTGGAAAAGCGGGCGAGCGAGCCCGGCAAGAGCCGGTATGTCCTGCGGCTGCCGGGCGCGCGTCTGCCGATCACGGCGCTGATTCTCGATGTGGCCGCCGATCGCGTGCTGCGCGAGGCCGAGGTCAGCGAGCCGCAGCTCGCCGGCGGTGCCGCCGTTCCCGTTCGCCTCGGTCAGGCGACGCTGCGTCGCGCCGTCGTCGGCGACGTCGCGGCCTCGGACCTGCGCATTCCGATCCACGCGCCCACCGAACCGCAGATCGACCTGACGATCGAGGATGGCGACAATCCGCCGCTCGCGCTGAACGGCATCACCGCGGAGTTTGCCGAGCTGCCGTGGATCTACTTCGAATCCGAAGGCGGACCGATCGTCGCGCGCTACGGCAGCGCGAACCGCGCCGTACCGCGATACGACCTCGAGGCCGCGCGCGCGTCGCTCCGCATCGAGACCGTCAAGGACGCCGGGTGGGGTGAGCCGCGAGGGATCGAGACGCCGGAGGATCGGACGGTGGCGCCGATCCCGATCGAGGGCGCCTCGATCGACGCCAGTCTGTTTCGGCACGTTCGCGAGGTGCCGGCCGGCGATGCCGGCCTCATCGCCCTGCCGCTCGATGCGGCGGCGCTCGCGGAAAGCGCCGGGCCCTCGCGTGGATTCTCCGATGTGCGCGTGATCGACGCCGGCGGCCGCCAGGTGCCGTACCTGGTGGAGCGTCGCGGGGAGCCGCTGGCGCTCGATCTCACGCTGGCTGCCACGACATCGGCCGCGGTCGATCCGGCGAGCGGCCGGCAGAGCGTGTACCGGCTCACGATGCCATTCGCGCGCCTGCCCGAGGCGCGTGTCGTGCTGACGACGGATGCGCGTGTGTTCGATCGCCGCGTCGTGCTGGGCGTCGAGCGCCCGCCCGACCGCCGCCGGCGCGAGCCGCACTTCGAGCAGCTCGCGGGCGCGCGATGGGTGCACGCCGATCGTGAGCGTCCGGCTCCGCCACTCACGCTATCCGTGCAGACCGTGGAGGCGACCGAGCTGCTGCTCGTCGTCGACGAAGGCGACAACCGTGCGCTCACGATCGCCGCGCCACGGCTGCTGCTGCCGTCGTTCCGGCTGCGCTTCTATCGTCCCGCCGGCGCTGAGCTCAGGCTCGCCTACGGCCGCGACGATCTTTCACCGCCTCGCTACGACCTCGCGCTGCTCGCGCCGCAGGTGCTCGGCGTCGCCGCGCTCGAGGTCGCGCCCGCCGGTGCCGCGGCCGCCCCGTCGCCTGTGCGCCAAATCGCGCTCGCGTCGCCGGTGGTTTTTTGGAGCGTGCTCGGTCTTGCGGTGGTCGTGCTGCTGGGATTCGTCGTCCGTCTCGTGGGGAAGGCCGGCACGCCGGCGAGTTAATCCGGTAACGGGTCAGTTTCGGTCGACGCTAGAGATTCTCACGCGGAGGCGCGGAGATCGTTCCTCGCGTCTCTGCTCCGGCGTGACCGGCCGGACCTTCGGTCCGGTGGCATCGACGCGCGCCTCGCGATCTTCCGGCCGGTCACGCCTTCGCCTCTGCGGCTCCGCGTGAAACCCCTCTCCGCGGCTCCGCGTGAAAAACCTCGACGGCTCGTCTCTTCGGTCCGCTTCGCGTCTCCGCGTGAGCTAGGCAAAAAAAGGATCCCCGGGAGGTTGTCCTCCCGGGGATCCCGGTCGAGTGTGTTCAGTGCGTGACTACTGAATCGGTGAGACGGTCGCGCTGGCCGCGAACGGCTCGGCCGGCGGCGCAGCCGTCGTGCTCTGCCAGATCGTGTTGCCCGCGTTCACACCGAACGCGCGCGTGCCCGTCGAACCGAACGTCTGCGGGATCGCCGTCCCGTAGTAGCCCGAGTTCGTCGCGCGCGCGAGACAGTCGTTTGGACCCGCCGCGGCGGCGCCGGCGGTCAACGTGAAGTTATAGCCGCTCTTCTGCGGGGTCGCGGACAAACCGAGGTCCGCCGAGATGAACGGCTCGGAGCCGGCCACCACGGGCGTGCCCAGGACCACGAACGTCGCCGCGTACCCACCGTTGCCGCACGACGCCGAGTAGGCGACCTGCGACGACGTCGTCACCTTCAACGACGCGATCGCCGACGTCTCGTTACCCGTCATACGAGCGCGCAACAGTCCCGGCACCGCGATGGCCGCGATGATGCTGATGATCGCCACGACGATCAGCAGCTCGATGAGCGTGAACCCCTGGTCGGATTTGCCTCTCATGTGAAGAAGTGTGCTCCTTTGCACTCGTCCGCGGCAGGCCTCGTAAAGTCAAAGTGCCCGCTGGCCCCCTGGCGTCAAACGGCGACACCGGCAGCCTCGGCAGAGGTAACGCAACTCAGGTACCAATTGCGGGCGCGTGAATTCGATTCCCGTAAGTCGATATTGCCCATGGTGTTGGGAGGGCAACCGGCCGAGGGCGCAGGCCCAACGCGTGTCTGAACCCCGCAGAAGCGTCGTCCGGACGTCAGTTTTGATCGGTCGTGCGGGCCCGGGCGGCGTCGCGCGCTCAAGAGTCTGGTGGGGGCGTCGATTCAGACCTCGATGACGTGTGTGAATCCACCAGGAAGTGAGCGGCGCTCAACACTGCGATCGCGCGTGCGTGACGGTGTGAAAATCGAGATCGTCGGGCGCGGCTGCGCGATCACGCTGACGAATGTCGGCCCCGGCGGCTTCGCCATCGCGAGCGAAGAAAACCTGGCCTCAGTCGCCCGACGTCAATTTCGTTTCAGCGTCCCGAACGAGCCGTGGTCCTTCGTCATCAGCGCGCAGATGGCCTACTGCCTCCTGCGCCCGCGCGCCAAGGCCCCGGGCCTGGGACAGTACGTGACGGGGTTCATGTTCGCTGACGCAACGGAACCGGGCGTCCAGCAGCAGATCGCGGACGTGTTGGGGAAGTTGGTTGGGACTACGTAAGGAAGTACGGATTACTTCGCTGAAGTACGGGTAATTCACAGAAGTACGGGTGGCTTCGCAGAAGTACGGATGGAAGAACCAAGAAGTACTTCTAAGTTCCTGTGCTCCCGTACTTCATTGCTCTTGTCCCCCCGTACTTCATGGTTCTTGTCCACCCGTACTTCCCAGTTCTTGTCCCCAAGTACTTCGCCGTCCACTTACTTGATCTCCCGCCTCATCTTGAAAATCGGATACGGAAACGCCGCTCCGTCCTTGTGCCGCGCGCGGAGCGCTTCGTCGAGCACACCCCATCCCACGAATCCGTCACGGGCCTGAGGCTCGAGGTAATAGAACGCAGCGTTGGCCATCGGTTGCGCCATGTCCACGTAGAACGTTCCGGCCGGGAACTCGACCGTCTTCAGCGGCGCGAACGCGCCGTCGAGCACCGTCATCTCGTAGCCGGAGCTGCGGACCTTGCGCAGGCGTTCGACGGTGAACTGCTCGCCCTCGGCGCGCATGGGCGCATCGAGCGTGCGGATCCGGATGTTGTGCTGACGTAGCTTCGCCGCGATGTCGGTGAGGTCGGCGGAGATCAAGTACGCGCGCGGCACCGTGGCTTCACGCGTGCCGACCGGCATCGTCAAGTCGTCCACGCCACGCACGAGCTCCGGCTGGCCGGACGCGGTGCCCGGCCGTGTGCTCATGAGGCTCGTGCCCGCGCGCACCTCCGCGACGTTCGTGCGATACGCGAGGAGATCGATCTTGCCGCGCGAGCGGTACTCGCCGTCGAGCCAGTTCTTGAGCGTGCCGGCCTCGGCGCCCGCCGTGACCCGCGCGACGGTGTCGTCGTCGGCCTTCTTCACGACGGCCTGAATCTCCTTCGCGTGGGTGTTCGTGTAGTCGAGGAGCGCGGTGATGTAGGCGTACTGCGCGTAGATGCGCTTCTCGAACGTCGGCTGTCCCGGGGTCTCGGTGATGATCGCGAGCCGGTTGCGCAGACCGTAGTCGTTCACGATGAACTTGGCTTCGACGGTCCACGCGGCACGGTCGTGGCTCCACCCGGTCGGCGGCCACGTGTTCGGCGTCGCGAGCGCATGCGTGAACACTTCGAGGCCGAAATCACGGCGGACCATGTCGCGCACGGCGGGGAAGAGGATGTCGTGCGTGTAGTCGCGCGGTTCCGGATGCGAAGCCGGCACCGTCGTCGTTCCGTACGTGTTCGCGTACCCGTGCGACACGCGGCTCATCAGGTGGCCGTCGAGCAGCAGAACGGGATCCCAGTCGTTCAGCACGCGATAGAGACCCTGCGCTTCGATCGTCTGAAGCTTCACCGCATCGCGGTTCAGATCCAGTCCGGCCGCGTTCTCGCGCTGCCCGAACAGGTGCGGCGTCTCGCTGCCGAGCGATCCGTCCTGCACCTGAAGCGTATCGGTACCGTCCACGTTGAAGATGGGCGCGATGACGACGATCTGGTTCTGGAGCAGGCGCTTGCTCTTGCCGAGCACGAGATCGCGCGCGACCATCATCAGCGCCTCGGCCGCTTCCGGCTCGGGCGGATGAATGTTGCCGAACAGGAAGACGACGGGCTTGCCGGACGCGCGAGCCTGCTGCGCGGACGCGACCCGAGGGTTGCTGATGACGATCGCCGGCGCGACCTTGCGAAGCGGGCTCGTGAACATATTCACGACGTGGACGCCCTCCGCCTTGGTCTTGAGCGCCGCGATGTACTCGAGCAGCTCGGTCGAGCTCACGGTGCGCGTGAACTTCGTGCGCTCAGGAACGGTTTGCAGCTCTGCCGGCCAGGTGCCCGACCAGCCCGAGGGTACTTCGTCGCCCCAGTAGATCTTCTGTTCGGCGGCGGGTGTCAGCACCGTCGCCAGGCACACCGCGGCAACCGCAGCGATCCTCGTGAAGACCGATGGTTTCATGGCGTCATACTACGCGCCCGCGTCCGCACACGTCGAGACTCGTGACAAACCTGTGGCGGCTATTTCTTTTGCGGCAACGTCAACTGCTGCGGACGTCTGGGGTCAGTTGCAGCGGAGGCATCGCGTGCTCGAACGACTCAAAGGTGAATTCATCGTCGCGTGCCGATCCCTTGCGGCGACGCCAGTGCCAGTAACTGCCGCGATTCTCACGCTGGCCGTGGCCGTCGGCGTGAACCTGGCGATGTTCGGCCTGATCGGCCGGGCGCTGCTCAATCCACCCGCGCATGTGGCCGGCGCCGGACAGGTGTTTACGCTCTCGTTCGGGCGAGCGGAGGACGCGCCCGGTGCCGCAGCGATGACGACGACGTCATTCCCGACGTTCGCGGCGATCCGCGATCGAGTGCGTGCCATCTCCGGCGCGGCCGCGTTTCAGCGCAGCGCGACCGGCGCGGTGATCGACGGCGAGCAGCGGCAGGTGCACGCGATGGCCGTGTCCGGCGGCTACTTCGACATGCTCGGCGCGCGGCCGCAGATCGGACGCGGGATCGTGCCGGCGCATGACGACACCGGCGCGGTCGAGCCGGTCGCCGTGCTGAGCGGCGGCTTCTGGCGCTCGGCGTTTGGCGGCGATCGCAACGTGGTCGGGCGGCGATTCACGCTTCGTGGGCTCGACTACGTCGTGGCCGGCGTGATGCCGGACGCCTTCAGCGGTCACTCGGCGACGGCCGTCGATCTCTGGGTGCCGCTGTCGGCGGCGATGCGCAACGCGCCCGGCTGGGAGCGCGAGCAGTACCGCAACATTCTCTCGGTGCTGGTGCGCGTCGGAGCAGGGGAGACCGTCGCGGCCGCGCAGGCGCAGGCTGAGGCCGCGTCCACTCGTCGCGTCGTGATGTCGCCGATCGTCGGCGCCGAAGTGGCGGCGACGGAGCGACGCGTGGCGTGGTGGCTGAGCGGCGTGTCGCTGCTCGTGTTCATCATCGGTCTTGCGAACGCGGCCACGCTGCTCGTGGTGCGCGCCGCGAGGCGCCGCGAGGAAGTGGCGATTCGCGCGGCGCTCGGCGCCTCCACGCCCCGACTGGTCACGCATGCGATCGCGGAGGCCGCGGTGCTGGCCTTTGCGGCCATCCTGGTGTCGCTGCTCGTCGCGCCGTCGCTCGATGAAGTCGTGCGACGCGTCCTGTTCCCCGGCCTCATTGCCGAGCGTGGCGTCAGCACGGCGACGGCCATGGCCGCAGGCCTCGCGGGTGTGCTCGCCGCGCTCGTCGCTGCGGCGGCGAACATCTGGCATCTGCCGCGGCAATCCCGTCCATGGCACGCCGGCGCCCTGGCCCGCACCGGCACCCGCCGTACGCGCACGCTCACCGCGCTGTTGCTGGTGCAGACGACGCTGTCGGTGCTGCTGCTCGCGGGCGCGGCGATGTTCGGCTCGAGCTTTTACAAGCTCGCATCGCAGGATTTCGGGATGCAGATGAGGGGCGTCGTGATTGCCGAGTTCGAGATCGGTGCCGGCGTGCCCGGCCAGGGGCAGCGCCTCGCCGACGCGCTCGACGCCGTGCGCGCGATGCCGGGCGTCGAGATGGCGACGGTCATCGACGCGATTCCCTTTGGCGGCTTCAACGTCCCGCCCATCAGCGTCCCGGGCCGCGCCGAGCCACCCAACGTCGGTGGGCAGTTGCCTCGACTCACGGCGGCGACGCCCGAGCTTCTTCAGATCTTGAGAATTCCGATCGTCGAAGGTCGCGCCTTCACCGACGCCGACATGCGCGGTCCGCTCGTCGTCATCGTCAATCACGCGATGGCGCGCGGCGTGTGGCCGGGCGAGAGCGCGATCGGCAAGTGCATCCGCATCGGCTTCGACCCGGACTTCGATCCCGCATTCGCCGTCGGGCCGCCGCCGCCGTCGGCGGCGGTGCCGTGCCGGCAGGTGGTTGGCGTCACGCGCGATGTCAGGCAGCGGTCGCTGCTGCCCGTCAACAATGAAGCGCGGCTGATGGAGTACTACGTGCCGTTCACGCAGGTGCCGAAGCCGGCGTTCGCGCCCGGCGAAGGTCTGCCGGTTCGGGGGTTGATGATCCGCGCGAGCACGAGCGCTGCGGCGCTCGCCTCGCCCCTTCGCCGGCTCATCGTGGGCCAGCGCACGGACCTGCCGTTTCTCACCGTGATGCCGTACACGCAGTTGCTCGATCGGCAGATGCGGCCGTGGACCTTGGGCACGACCTTGCTCGCCTGGTTCAGCGCGCTGGCGCTTGGCGTGGCGGCGATCGGACTCTATGCGGCGTTCGCGCACGCGGTGTCCGAGCGTCGTCGCGAGATGGCGATTCGTCTGGCGATCGGCGCCGGGCCACGACGGGTGATGGCGATGGTCCTCCGCGAGGCGGTCGTGTTGGCGGCGATCGGGATCGTGTGTGGATCGATCGCGGCTGTCGTCGCGGGCCGCGGCGTGCAGTCGCTGCTCTTCGGCACGACGCCGTCGGATCCGATCGTGCTCGTGTCAGCGGCAGTCGTCATGCTGATCGTCGCGGCCGGCGCGACGTGGCTACCCGCGCGCGCGGCATCGCGCGTCGATCCGAACACGTTGTTAAAGGTGCAGTGAGGGCGTAGCTATTGTTTGGGCCGCACCACATCGCGCAGCTTCGCGTGCTTCACGAGCGCGAGGTACTTGTCGCGCGGCTCCGCCGTCCAGCCGTTGATCCCGTGACGCGGCAGCCAGACGATGTGAACCCAGGCGGCGATGAGCAGGAGTGGGATCATCCAGACGTAGGCCCAGACCCGCCCAACGGTCTGGGCGAGACCCACGGTGATCGCGAACACGAGCGCGAGTTTCAGCAGGCGCCGCCAGCGAGGCCGATGTTCTTCGAAGCGGCCGAACAGGATATTGCCGACGGCGAAGCCGGTGCCGATGATGGCGACGTCGAACCACGGGGAGGCGGTGTCCCACATTGCGGATGTCCTGAGGGCGGCGATGTTAGCCGGCGGCTGCGGCATCCGATTGTTCGGCCGCGCGCCTCTCGACGTCATAGTGAAGCACGAGGAGGCCGCTCGGAAACGACTCTTGGTGAGTCAGCGTCAGACGGTGTGACCGAGCGGGTGAGGGGAGGAATGGCCGACCCTGGCCCAACACAATGGGAGCCACACCAAGTTCGATCGTATCGACGAGGTTGGCGTCGAGCAGACTCCGGAACAGATCGCCCCCGCCGCAGAGCCAAATGTCCTTTCCGCTTGCCGCACGAAGCTCAGCCACCGTCGCCACACCGTTGTCCCCAAGCATCGTGACTTCAGGATAGTCGCTGGCCCGAAGGGTCCGAGAAAAGACGTACGTTCGCAGCCCCGGATAACTGCGAGTCCGATGGCGCAGCATGACTTCGTAGGAGCGACGCCCGACGAGAACGGTGTCGATGGACGCGAAGAAGGGCTTGGAGTCGTAGCCCGGGTCGCCGATCATCCATGAGGTTTCATCGAGGCCGTCGGCGATGAACCCGTCGAGACTCATGCCGACGCCGTAGCGCACTCGCCTCATACGTTTCCTCCAACTTCTGTCTAACGTTTGTTAGGCGGCGCCACTCGAACCACGCGGGCAGGTAAACCGCCCACAATCGTCATCGGAATCAGAAGCGCCGTAAAGACAACGTGATACCAAATGGGAACATACGGCCAGGACAGAACCGCCTTCAGTAAACCGAAGGCCACCAGCAGAAAGCCGAGGACGAGCGGCGCGCGCGTGCTTTCACCGGCGATCAGCGCGGTCAGAAATCCGGACATCAGCGAGACTATTGAACCGAGGACAATATGCATGAGAAGAAGCGTCGTGTCCGCGGTGAACTGACCGCCATTGGCAACGGCCGCCTCGAACGCGCGTTGATGAGCGCCGAACCCCTCCGGCCAAATGGCCGAAAGAATCTTCTCGCTTCCGACCCACACTATCGCCCAAGCAAAAAATCCGGCGATAACGCCCAAAACGATTCGTACCATAGACGTCTCCAATTTATTTCTTTGAAGGCGCCGATGTTAACACGCGTGATGACCGCGGCAACCTCGCCGAAGATCCTGCCAGAAGCCGTCACGAATTGTGTCGAGGATGCCGGTCCGCGTCCTGTAGCATCGGGCTCATGACGCTCCGCTGCTCGCTCAGATCCGCCGGTCGCTCGCTCGCGGCCACCGCGCTCCTTTGCGTCGCCGCCTGCGGCGGCAGTCCGAAGCCGCCGGCAGAACCTCCGCCGCCGCCGATCGAGTCGGCGTCCGAAGGTCACCTCAAGACCGTTGAAGAGTGGCGCCAGAAGCATGAAACGGATTACCGCCAGAATTGGGTCACCATCGCGGGCTTGCACGACCTGAAACCCGGGCCGAACAGCGCCGGCAGCGCGGCCGCGAACGACGTCGTGTTGCCGAAGTCGTTGCCCGCATCAATTGGAAAGTTCGTCCTGACCGGTCAGAAAGTGCGCTACGAGCCCAATCCCATCGTGCGGATCCTGCTCAAGGACCAGCCCGTCACCGCGCCGATCGATCTCAAGGACGACAGCGCGCCCGGTGCGGACACGCTCACCTTCGGCGACGTGCGCATCGTCATTCACGCCAGCGGCGACCGGCGCTCCGTTCGCGTTCGCGATCCGAACGGCGATCAGGCGCGCAGCTTCGTCGGGTTCGCGTGGTTTCCGATCGATCCAAAGCAGCGAGTGATCGGCAAGCTCATCAGAGACGCCGAGCCGAAGCGCTTGAAGGTGCTGAACACGATGGGCGACGAGGACGAGTACCTCTCCGAAGGCGTCGTCGAGTTCACGCTGATGGGGCAGACGCTACGCCTGCGGCCGTTCACGACGCGGCCGAAGCGCTTCTATTTCGTGTTTCGCGACGCCTCGAGCGGCGCGGAGACCTACGAGGCCGCGCGCTTTCTTTACACCGACCTGCTGGACGACGGCACGACCCTGCTCGACTTCAACGAGGCGTACAACCCGCCGTGCGCCTTCAACCCGTACACGACCTGCCCGATTCCGCTGAAGGAAAACCGGCTGCCGATCAAGATTCTCGCGGGCGAAAAAGCCTATGCGGGCCACGTGAACAAGGGATCGTAGGTCGGACAAGGGGGTCAGGTTGGGCGTGCACCGCGCGCCTCCGGGAAGCTGGCGCTCGAAACCGATCGCTCCGTCCGCTCAGGTTTCATGCTTCGCGAGTCGGGCGCGTGCTATTCGGCCCAACTTCGCACGCCTACGCACGGCGCCCTCGAAACCTTCGCTGCCTTCGCGTCGGTTTCATCCTTCGCGCATCGCGCCGCTTCACGTCGGCGCACTGCACACGCCCAACCTGACCCCGTGCCCGCGGATACCGTGTACTCGCTCGCGTCAGCGTGGTGGTCGCGAGGTGACCGGCACTGGGTCGGTTTGGGAGAGTGGGGCACGCCGACTTGAAGCCGCGCGATACGCGAAGCATGAAACCGACGCGTAAGGAGCTCAGGTTTCGAGCGCGACATCCGTAGGCCAGCGAAGGCTGGCCGCATAGGATTCGCGCGATGGGAATTCTCGAAACCTGAGCGGATGAAGCGGTCGGTTTCGAGCGCGAGCTTCGTGAGGCGTGCCTCACTCTCCCAAACCGACCCAGTGCCGACGCGGGACGTACCGCCTAGAACCTTGACGCCCGCAGCCAGACGTCCGATCTTACCCACGCGGCGGCGAGTTGCTTGTCGACGTCGGCCGTCGGCTTTTTCTGCGCAGCCAGCGCCTGCTTCAGTCCGATCAGCGACCAGCCATTGAGTGGGTGCAGTTCGAGCTCGGCCTTGTACACGCGTTCGGCGTCGTCCGGCTTCTCCTTTTCGAGCAGCGCGGCGCCGAGCCAGTGCCTCGGCGAGAAGGGTAGCGGCTCGGGTTCGTCGTAGACGATCTGGTCCTCGAACTTCACGGCGCGCTCGAACGACTTGATCGCGTCGTCGAGCTTGCCCTCGCTGCGCTTGATCTCGCCTTCGAGAATGCCGGCGACGACGCCGAGCAGCACCTTGCCGGAGTGCGAGCGGAAATTGCCGCGCACCGAATCCGCCAGCTTGAGCAGCTTCTCGAGATCCTGTTTCGCGTCGTCGGCCTTGCCGAGACGCAGCTTCGCGTACGCCTGGGCGAAATCCCACAAGCCTCCGGAGACCTCCGACGTCGGACGGATGCTCACCGCGGCGACTTCGTCGAACCGCCCGAATCGCACCAGCGTGAGCGCGTGATACATCGAGTCCTTCGTGTTCTTCGCGTAGTCCTTGCCCGCCTGGATCGCGACGGCGCCCTGGCCATCGAACGAGGCCGAGAACAAGAGCATGTGCAGGTTGTGCTCGGGGTAGATCGCGAAGCCTTCACCGATGCCGGCCTTGAGGTCTGAGTGCCACGCGTCCATGTTGCCGCGGACGGCGTCGCCCCATCGGCCGACCTGGTTGAACGTGTGCGACGGCATGTGATTGATGTGGCTGGCGCCGGGGATCGCGTTGCCCAGGAACTCCGCGCAGGCCTCGGCTTTACCCGGCACCTGCGTCGATTCGGTCGCGTGGATGTAGAGATGACAGGCGCCCGGATGGCGGATGTCTTTCGCCAGCACCTGCTCGAGCACCCCGTGCAGCCGCTTGACGTTCGCCGAGTTGGCGTCGCGGGCCCCGCGCCGCGGTTCGAGCAGGAACAGTGCGTCGCCGTAAAGCGTCAGCGCCTCGAGGTCGTCAGGGTACTGCTCGCTCAGCTTCCGCATCGCCTCGGCGTAGACGCGATCCTGCTCGACGCGTTTCGACGCCTCGAACTTCTCGACATATCGAACCGACAGCGCCTCGATGAAGGCCCGTTCCTTCGGTGTCGCCTTGTCCTTGATCTTGATCGCCTTCTGCAGCGCCGCATACGCGTGCGGCGCTTCGGTCGCGTTCATCGGGCCGTTCAGATACGACCCCCACGCCCACGCCTCACCCCAGTAGCAGATCGCGCACTCCGAGTCGTGCGTCCACGACATGCGGAACGAGCGCACGGCGTCCACCTTGCCGAACGCGTACATCAGCTGCATGCCCTGGTTGAAAAACGCTTGCGCGTCTGGATTCGTCGAGGAGATGGGTCGTGTGAAGGGGCCGAGACCGACCGTGAAGAGTTTGATGGGCTGGATGTAGCGTGTCGGCGGCGTCGGCCCGGTCATTTCGTGGACTTCTTGCCGTGCGAATGCGGTCGATGGGACTAAGGAGAGACAACACGCAAGCAAGACGGCTTTCAGCATCCGGCGAGTATGCCACGGGACCGTACGTGGGGCGGACCTTCAGGTCCGCCGTTCCTCCGGCAACAGCACCGCCAGAATCCCCAGCGCCGGCAGAAACGCGCAGATGCGGTAGACGACCTCGATGCTGGTCGCGTCCGCCAGCCAGCCCAGCACCGCGGCGCCGATGCCGGCGATGCCGAACGCAAATCCGAAGAACAACCCCGCGACCAGCCCGACGCGTCCCGGCATCAACTCCTGCGCGTAGACGACGATCGCAGAGAAAGCGGAGGCGAGAATGAGGCCGATCGCCACGCTGAGGACATCGGTCCAGAAGAGGTTCACGTACGGCAGCAAGAGCGTGAACGGCAGCACGCCGAAGATCGATCCCCAAATCACGTACTTCCGTCCGAACCGATCGCCGAGCGGACCGCCGATGAACGTGCCCGCCGCTGCCGCGCCGAGAAACGCGAACAGGTGCAGCTGCGCGCTTCGCGGCGACACCTGGAAGCGGTGGATGAGGAAGAACATGTAGAAGCTCGTGATGCTCGTCAGGTACACGTACTTCGAGAAGATCAGCGTCAGCAGGATCGCGATCGTGCGCCGCACGTGCGCCGGTGCGACGGCCGGTGTTGCCGGCACCGCGCCTGCCGCCGCCGGCGGCGTCGAAGCGCGCACGCCCGCGTACCACCGCCCGATGTGCCACAGCAGCACGATCGCTACGAGAGCGACGATTCCGAACCACGCGAGACTCGCCCGGCCGCGCGGCAGCACGATGAACGCCGCGAGCAGCGGCCCCACGGATGTGCCGAGGTTTCCGCCGGTCTGAAACAGCGACTGCGCGAAGCCGAGCCGGCCGCCCGACGCCACGCGCGCGATGCGCGACGACTCCGGATGGAAGATCGCCGACGCGACGCCCAGGAGCGCCGCGCCGAACAGCAACAGCGCAAACCGGTGCGCGAACGCCAGCACCAGCAGCGCGCCCAGCAGCAAGCTCATCCCCGTCGCGAGCGAATACGGCCGCGGCGTCCGGTCGGTGTAGTGCCCGACGACCGGCTGAAGCAACGACGACGTCGCCGAGTTGGTGAGCGTGATGAGGCCGATCTGCGTGTAGTTCAGATCGAAGCTCGTCTTCAACATCGGGTAGATCGCCGGCAGGAGGGCTTGGAGCAGGTCGTTCAGGAAGTGACAGAGGCTCAGGGTCGCCAGCACGGCCATCGCGGTGCGTTCGGGGGCCGGCAGGTGCGCGTGTGTCGCGGACATCGATCGCATCAGGATATCGGTTTCGCGTGTTAACTTGTCGCGCATGGCCACTACACGCACCGCTGTGCTCTTGACCGCTGCGCTCCTGGTCGACGCGTCGCTCGCCGCGCAAACGCCCTCCGCGAAGTTCAGCGCCGAGGACATGCTCAAAGTCGTGACCGCGACCGTGCAGGCCATGACCGACGACGGCCGCCTGGTCGCCCTGACGGAGCGGCGCACGCTCGACAACGCCGAGACCGACAACTACCGCTACGGCGACCCGACGTTCATCGCTCCTTCCGCGCTCCGCTTCGTTGTGATCGACACTACCACCGGCCAGCGCAGCTATCCGCTCGGCGATGCCCTCGTCAACCTGCGTCAGGCCGAGTTCTCACGGGACGGCAGCAGGCTGGCGGCGCTCATAGCCTCAGCGTCGAGCTCGCGACCGACCCTGACCATGGTGTTGATGACGGGACCTTCCGTGGGACCGCTCACCGTGGTGGCCGTGAAGAGTGCCGACACCATCGCCGCGAATTCGAGCCTCGATTGGACACCGGACGGGTCGCGTGTCGTCGTATCGATGCGCACGGCCGCGCGCGACAAGGAGGCGCTCACCACGTTCAAGGCGCTCACCGAGGGCCCGATCGTCGTCCAGTCCTCGAAGAATCCGTTTCTCGATTGGGACGCGCTGTCGAAACACACCCGGTGGCGCAACGTCGCCGAAGTCGACGTCGCGACGGGCGTCGTGATCGAGCGTGTGGCTGAGAAGAAACTGTCCAGCTTCCAACTGACGCGCGACCAGGCCACCGTCGTGTTCCAGGAAGACGTCACCGAAAAGACGGATTACGACGTCATCGGCGGCACCGAGAACCAGATCCTCTCGATCGGGCGAGGCGACGCGCAGCCGAAGACGGTGTTGCCCGCCAAGGACGCGAAGGGCCTCACGCTGCGGTGGACGGACGACGGCCGTACGTTCGCGTATGCCAAACAAGGTGAGGTGTTCGTGCGAAGCCTCGCCGGCGGCGAGCCGAAGAACCTCACGCCGAAGCCGAAACCTGCGGCGGCGCCGGAGCCCAAACCCGGCACGCCGCCGGTCGTGACGCCGGCAGAGAAGGCCGAGCTGAAAGAGACGGAGCCGCCCGAGTCGTTTTCCGCCGGCCAGTTCAGCCGCGACGGTTCCAAGCTCATCGTCACGAGCAGCAAGGGCTGGTACGTCGTCAATCTCGCCGACGGAGCTCGAAAGCAAATCTTCGCGCTCGACAAAGACGAGCAGAAGAACCCGCGTGTGAGCCCGATCGACTGGGCGCCAGATGGATCGGCGATCTACGTCACGTGGGGCGCGCGCGACAAGTGGGAACGCGGTGTCGCGAAGATCGACGTGACGACCGGGCAGTTGACGTCGCTCGTGAGGGACGCTCGGCTCTACAGCGGCATCCGCATGTCACGCGACGGGCGGCGCTTCGTGCTGTCCGTGTCGGACGGCGACCGGCCTGCGAATCTGTACGCGACGGATGCGTCGTTCTCGGCGCTCAAACCGCTCACCTCGCTCAACCCATGGCTCAACGAGCGCGCCGTGCCGAAGTCCGAGCTCGTGAAGTACCGCGATGCCGACGGCAAGGAGCTCTACGGGGTGCTGCGGTACCCGACGAATTACGTGCGCGGTCAGAAGGTGCCGGTCGTCTTCGAGATCTACGAGACATTTTTCGACAACGGTTTCAACGCCCGCGCGACGTTCCTGGGCGATCACGGCTACGCGATGTTTCATCCCTCTGTGAATCTCGTGGTCGGCCGGCCCGGCGAGTCGTGGCTCAAGGGCGTGACGGCCGCGGCCAACAAGCTGATCGACATGGGCGTGGCGGATCCAGACCGGCTCGGCGTCGAAGGGACGAGCTACGGTGGGTACGCGACCGTCTTGCTGCTGACCCAAACCGAGCGCTTCAAGGCAGCCGTGAACATCTCCGGCAAGGTCGACATGGTGAGTTTCTATACCGACAGCCCGCGGCTCGGCGTGCGCAATACGCACGCGCCGGAGAAGAGCCAGGATCGTATCGGCGGCACGCTCTGGGAATACCCGGAGCGTTACCTCGATCACTCGGCGATCCTGCAGGCCGATCGCATCAAGACGCCGCTCTTGTGCCTCACGGGCGATCAGGACCCGAACGTGCCGGCCAGTCAGTCGCGCGAGATTTTCTATGCGCTGCGCCGGCTCGGACGTGAAGTTGAATGGGTGCACTACGTCAACGGCGCGCATCGCCCGCCGAACAGCGTCGCGGAAGCGGTCGATTTCGAGAGCCGGATTCTCGCGTGGTTCGACAAGCACTTGGCGGTCAAAAAATAGGTTCAAGGTTCCGTGCAAGTTTGTAATTCCCGATCCAATTGAGCCTTGTTCGGCTCCTGCCGATTACCGCGGTAGGAGAGGTCTGTCCACGTGAGCGCCCTGACGATCGACACGGCGACGTCCTTTTATCTGGGCGCTCCCGAGCGGCTGTCGGCATTCGACAGAGCCCGGACGGCCGATCTCGCAGTAGCCCTGCCGGCAGATCCAGAGACATCCGTCGATGCGCCGTCGTCGGTCCCCGCGGGCGCGTTCGTGGACCAGTCCACGGCGACTGCGCTCGTGTTCTCGGGAATGAGGCCGGACGTCCGGATCACGCAGTCGCTGTTGCAGCGCGCGGTCGATGCGTATTCGACGGCGCTCGCGGACGCCGGTGAGGGCGATCGGTCCCGAAACACCGCGCAGCTCGGTGCTGATAGAGCGACGGCCGAGGCCGTGACGCTGCAGCCGCTGCTGTCGATGCTGATGATCTCGCGCCAGGCCTAGACCCGGCGATCTCTGCTAAGGTCTGCGCTCATGGACCGCAGAGACTTTCTGATCCTCGCCGGTCTCGCCGGCGCGCTGCCGAACCGGGTTTCGCAGGCCACCCAAGTCGTGAACCCGGCCGCGCCTCCTCCTTCACCCCCCGATCATCGCGCCGTTCAGATCGAGTCGCTCGTGACCGCGAAGATGGCCGAGTACCGCGTGCCCGGTGTCGCGCTCGGCATCATCAAAGATCGTCAGTTGTTCATTCGCGGCTTTGGCGTCACGAATGTCGACGACCCCACGCCCATCCTCAGCAACACGATCTTCACCATCGCCTCGATCTCCAAGACCATGACCGCGACGGCGGTGATGAAGCTCGTCGAGCAGGGCAAGGCCGACCTCAAGGCGCCGGTCCAGAAGTACGTCCCGGATTTCCGGGTGGCCGACGCCGCCGTGACACGCGAAGTCACGCTGTGGCACCTGCTCACGCACACGCCGGGCTGGGAAGGGCAGCTGTCGAGTCAGGATCGCGGCAACGACGCGCTCGCGCATTTCGCCAACACCGTCCTCAGCGACGTGCCGCAGATGGCGCCGCCGGGCGCCGTGTGGAGCTACAACAACGCCGGGTTCAGCCTGGCCGGCCGCGCGATCGAGCTCATCACCGAGCGCAACATTCACGACGCTCTGCGCGATCTGGTCTTCACGCCCCTGGGCCTCACGCGAACCTTCACGCGGTTGACGGACGCCGCCACGTATCGCCTGTCGTTGGGCCATCGCGAGCAGGGCGGCGGAACGCAAGTGATCCGCCCGTATCAATCGACGTCTGGCGTCACCGCCGGCGGCGTGATGACGACGATCGCGGACCTCATGAAGTATGCGCAGTTCCATCTCGGCGACGGCGCGGCGCCCGACGGGAAGCCGTACATCAAGCGCGCGCTGCTCGACCAGATGAAGACGTCGCAGGTGCGCAAGAACAGCACGGACGACGAGATGGGCGCGGGGTGGCATTTGCGCCGTGTGGGCGGCGTGATGACGGCGGCGCACGGCGGGACGCTCAACGGTCACTGTTTGCTCATTCAGCTCGTGCCCGATCGCAATCTGGCGTTTGCGATTCTCACGAACCACATCGGCGGCTGGAAGCTCGTGCAGGACGTCGAGGCCGCGATCCTCAAGACGTACGAAGGCGTCGCGCTCACACCGAATCAGCCCATCGGACATCGCGGCGTGAACGAGGCGATAACGTTTCACTCGAAGGCGCTCGCGACGCAGCCGAAGCTCGACGAGTACGTGGGCACGTATCGCCGAACGCCGAGCGGCCCGGTGAACGTTCGCGCGGAAAATGGCCGACTCCTCGCGGGCGGCGGCCAGCAAGGCGGCGCGACGCTGCTGTTCTACGGCCCGGACGTCGCCTACGCGGAGACGGGCGCGTACCTCGGCAGCCCGTACGAATTCATTCGCGCGTCTGATGGCAAGGTCGGCTGGATTCGCGTGAACGGACGCATCGCGCGGAAGGATAGTACGTAGGGCAGACCTTCAGGTCTGCCGGATGTGGCAAACCTAAAGGTTTGCCCTACGTACTGCTGCGCGTCAAATACAACAACGCCACGCCAAACGCCGACACCGGCGGACCCTCCGCGAGCGTCCAGTACATCGGCATGCCCGCGTGCAGATCGATCCCGACCAGCACCACACCAAACATCACATTCATCACCCCGAGCGTCCGAATGAGCCGCACGTACCGCGCAGGATCCAGCGAGATGGCCAAGAGCAGCACGCCGTGGAACCCGTAGATCGCGGAAGCGGAACGCGCGAGGTAGTCGACGATGGGATCGCGCGGCAGCTCGCCGAGGCCGAGAGAGCGGTGCGTCGCCACCATCCAGTCGCCCGGCATGATCATGGCCAGGAACGCCAACAGCATGACGCCGCCGGCCAGCCGGAGCAGCACCACGACCACGCGCTGCCGAACCTCGGTGTCCCGGCTCAGGGATTGAAGCATCGCACTGGAGTTAGAGTGTCTCATGCGCAGATTACTGGCTCTCCTCGTCCTCGCTGCCGCCGGCTGTACGCAGGGCGGCGGGCCGACATCATCCACGCCCCCTGTTGGTTCAGCGCCCTCGCAGACCACGCACGCGCACACCGGCCCGCCGCAAACCGTGGCCGCCTGGGCGAAGGACGCGAAGCTCTTCGGTGACCTCGGAGTGTTTCAGCGCAAGGCCACGACGACGAATCCTGAAGCGCAGAAGTACTTCGATCAAGGCATGCGCCTCTTGTGGGCGTTCAATCACGACGAGTCCACGCGGTCGTTCGCGAAGGCCGCGGCGCTCGATCCGTCGTGCGCGATGTGCTATTGGGGCGTCGCGCTGACGGTGGGCCCCAACTACAACCTGCCAGCCATGGTCGAACCACGCGCCAAGGTCGCGTGGGAAGCGCTGCAGCTCGCGCAGAAGAACGCGCCGAAGGCGGCGCCGGTGGAGCAGGCGCTGATCGACGCGCTTGGCAAACGCTACCAGGGCCCGACGCCGCTCGACCCGGCGAGTCTTGGCCCCGCGGTGGCCGCGTACGCGACAGCGATGCGCGACGTCGCGACGAAGTTCCCGGACGATCTCGACGTGCAGGTGCTGTTCGCCGAAGCGTTGATGAACCTGAACGCGTGGAAGCTCTACGCGCTCGACGGCAAGGCGGCGGCGGGCACGCCCGAGATCGAAGCGACGCTCGAGCGCGTGATGGCGAAGTCGCCGTCGCATCCGGGCGCGAATCATTACTACATCCATACCGTTGAGGCGTCGCAACAGCCGGGCCGGGCGCTGCCGTCCGCCGAGCGGCTGCGCGGGATGATGCCGGGTGCCGGACACCTGCAGCACATGCCGGCGCACATTCTGCAGCGCGTGGGCCGCTACGCCGACGCCGCACAGGCGAACCGCGACGGCGCGACCGCCGACGTGGCGTATCTCGGATCGACGCCGCGGCTCGACTACTACGAGATGTACCTTCTGCACAACTACGCGTTTCTCGCGTTCTCGGAAGCGATGGACGGCCGCAAGGCTGCCGCGATCGAGGCGGCGGTGAAAACGCGCGACGCGATGTCGGTCCAGATGCTGGTGGAGATGCCCGGCGTGGACTGGTACGTCTCGGAGGTCTACACGACGCTGCTGCGCTTCGGCGAATTCGATCGCGTCATCGCCGAACCGGCGCCGGACGCGCGCCTCAAGGGGCTCTCCGGCGGTTATCACTACGCGCGCGCCGTCGCGTTCGCCGCGAAAGGCCGCGTCGACGAGGCGAACGCGGCACTCGCCGAGCTGGACAAGATCGCGGCGGCCACCCCGGCCGATTTCAGCGCCGGATTGAACCTGGCCAAGGACGTGTTCGTCGTCGCGAGGCTCGTGGCGCAGGCCGAGATCGCGCGCGCCTCCGGCAAGACCGACGAGGCCATCGCGCGCTTCAAGGAGGCCGTCGCCAAGGAAGATCAGCTCGCCTACGACGAGCCGGAGGATTGGTTCGTCCCGGTCCGGCATCAGTTGGGCGCCGCGCTGCTCAAGGCCGGCAAGCCACCGGAGGCTGAGGCCGTATATCGCGAGGATCTGCGGCGTCATCCCAAGAACGGCTGGGCGTTGTTCGGGCTGGCGCAGGCGTTGCGGGCGCAAAAGAAGGACAAGGACGCGGCGGCCGTCGACGCCGAGTTCGCCGAGGCCTGGAAGCGCGCGGACGTGAAGCTGACGGGGTCGGTGTACTAAACTCACACCGACCTATGAAAGCCCTTCTCAAACTTGGCATCGTCGTCCTGGTGGGCTACATCGCCTGGAACTACTTCTTCCAGCAAGGCACGGGGGATCGGGCGATGTTGTTCATGACCAACGGTCCGGTCCGGATCGAGGCGCAGCCCCACGGCAAAGGCCGGGGTGAGTTCAAGAAAGGCATGTTTGGCGCCGGCCGATCCTGGTACCACCATCACGCCGGTCACGGTCCGTCGAAGCTCGAGGTGAGGGTCACCGACAGCAGCTGCGGCAGTGACGCGAGCTATCAGGCCACGGAGCTCACCGTGATGTCCGCCGGCAGCGCCGGGTCGTCGTCGGTGCGGATTTCCGTCTGGAATCTCGGACCGGTCTCCTTCGTCGAGGTCGACCCG
>Ga0137427_10000312_pt1 | contig 26268 bp, 17 predicted proteins | sample EasRivERMZT700_2_FD_102309 | JGI IMG/M metagenome (GOLD analysis project Ga0137427, IMG submission 102309) | Soil microbial communities from meander-bound floodplain in the East River, Colorado, USA - East River MetaG ERMZT700_2 | ecosystem: Environmental > Terrestrial > Soil > Floodplain ...
AAAATGGTTTTGGGAATAGAAGTGACCGATCTGAACGGAGGCCGTATCAGCTTCGGCAGGGCAACCGGCAGACACTTCGCGAAGTACGTGTCCGCGCTTATTCTCTTCATCGGGTTTGTCATGGCGGCGTTTACCGAAAAGAAGCAGGCGCTTCACGACATGATGGCCGACACCCTGGTTATATCAAATCGACAGTAGAACCCCGCTGCCGCTCCGCCTTCAGAAGGGGAGGGGAATCGGCAATTGGACGAATCCTGCAGGTCATTAACCGAAATCAGAAATCTCAAAATGGACGAAATGGGGTCTGGCACTTGTTTTATCAGCCTTACGTGCCTGACCCCGAATTTCGTCCATTTTGAGATTTCGGGATTTCGGTTTTGACCTGCAGGATTCGTCCAATTGCCGATTCCCCTCCCCTTCTGAAGGCGGAGCGGCAACATCCTGAGCAGTTGTTTGACATTGCCTGAGTACCCGTAGTACGCTTCGTGCCAATTTGTTGATTTTGTTACGGTTGGTCTCCACAAAATAATAATGCCTCACCCCCGCACCGTCGGTTCGAGCAGCCGCCGGTTAAGAGGTTAACAACTTAAGTTTAGATGGAGGAATACAAGATGAGTGGTCGTCTACGAATGTTTTGCGCCTTACTCACCATGTTGCTTCTGACAATTCCCCTGGCGGCTCAAACAACAACCGGTGCGATCAATGGTCGCGTTACGGATACCTCGGATGCGGTGATTCCCGGAGTTCAGGTGACTCTATCCAGTCCTGTGCTTCAGGCGGTAAGGGAAGTGACTACGGACGAGTCCGGCTCCTATCGCTTCATTCTGCTTCCGGCGGGTACGTATACGGTCAAGTATGAGTTGCCAGGATTCAAGACAGTTATTCGCGAAGGCATTATTCTACAGGGCAGCCGAACGGTAACGTTACCGATCGCGCTGGAAGTAGCCACAGTCGCCGAGACGGTCACCGTTACAGGTGAATCTCCCGTTGTCGACGTTCAGAACGCAACAGTCGGCGTTGCCTTCAACAACACTATGCTGAGAGATCTTCCGAATCAGCGCGACGTGTGGGCCGTTCTTGGCCAAACGCCTGGTATCACCATGACACGTTTTGACGTCGGCGGATCCACGATGGGAACGCAGACGGGATATCGTGGTTATGGTATTTCCGGTCAACAGTGGATCACCGTTGACGGCGTTGCCACGACCGAAGGAACCAGCGGCGCCGGAATGTACTACGACTACGGCGCTTTCTCAGAAATCACCGTTCAAGCTGCGGCGAATTCCGCGGAAGTAGCGGTGCCTGGTGTTTACACAAACACCGTCATGAAGACCGGTGGTAACCAGTTTCATGGCCTTGTTTTTCTGGATTGGGAAGATGGCTCGTTCCAGGGTGACAACATTACCGACACTCTGAAAGCCCAAGGCTTCGCACAGCCTGACAAATTCACTCGATACAACGATTTCACTTTTAATGCCGGTGGACCGATTAAGAAGGACAAGTTCTGGTGGTTCACTTCTCTCAAATACCAGTTCTCCGGTTTGACCACCCAGTTGCTTTTCAACGACGGTATCACTTCGGGCGCACCGTTCACCACAACCCTGACCGGCCTGTCCGGTAAGGTGAACTATCAGCTCACTCCGGGCAGCCAATTGGTTTGGTCGCATCAACGAACGACCAAACATCAGCCGTACCGCAACGGCCAGGGAGCGAACGCGAAGAACTACATCCAGAGTTCCACGCAGAACCAGGATGGTCCGTATTTCACGAACAAGTTCCAATACACGTCGGTGTTGAACAGTCGCATGACGCTGGATTCGGCGTGGCAGTGGTATTACCTGTTCGATCCGCGGTTTTCGCACGTTCAGGAAACGCCGTGGTCCGATAGTCAGACCGGCATCGTTCGCGGCGCATTTGGCGCGGAATCGAATACGTATCGTAACCGCCACCAGATGTACGTGAACCTGAACTACATGAAGAGCGGCATGGCCGGCAACCATGAGTTCAAGACCGGATTTGGTGAAATCTACGAGAACAACGGTGGAAAGACAGATTGCGAATACAACACTCCGGCTCTCAGCGCGGTTCGGTGCGTGACGTTGACATATTCAAGTGGTCAGCCGAACACGGCCATCATTCGCAATGGGCCATTGAAGGATCGCTCAAGAAACGAATTGCTCAACACCTACTTCTTCATTCAGGACAAGTGGCAGTTGGGCCGAAAGCTCACGTTGAACCTTGGGATGCGTTTTGACCGGTACCATAGCTGGTATCCGGAACAGACGAATCCGGGCGACGGACCGTGGGCGAGTGCCACCTACTTCCCGACGTCACGATTCAAGACTCCTTATCCACGGCAGGATATGCCGATCCAGATGAGCCTGGTGCCTCGCATTGCCGTCGTTTACGATTTGTTCGGCAACACGAAGACGGCCTTAAAGGGTAGCTTTGGCCGTTACGGCGAGAATACCGGTACGTTCGCGTCGTCAATCAACCCTCAGGCTGTTCACAACAACACCTACAATCTTTGCAACGCAAGCCGTACCACCAACTGCGCGACGCTGCCGGTCACTCTGGCCAACATCGCAGCGATCCTTCCGACATCCACCACAGCAAATGCGGTTTTCCCGACAGTCAATGCGGATTTGTCGAATCCTTACACGGACGAGTACACCGCCGGTATCGAACAGGAACTCGTTCGGGATCTTGGCGTGTCCGTATTGTTCGTTCGCAAGGTCGGCTTCAACCAGAGGGTTACGCAGAACCTGACATATCTCACCAGCGAGTATGCACCAGTCACCGGTATCGATCTTGGTCCAGATGGGCTTCTCGGATCGACGGATGACAAGCGGTTGACGATCTTCGAGCGCATTCCTGCGACTCGCGGAACGAACAACTTCATCACGAACATCGCCGGTGGCGACAACCACAGCACGATCGAATTCACATTGACCAAGCGGTTCAGCAACAAGTGGCAGCTCATGGCCGGCTACGACTACACCAAGAGCAACGAAGCCGGCTCGACGTCACAGGATCCGAACACTCTTACTTTTCAGAATGGTCACTTCAAGAGCTGGACCTACAAAGCTCTGGGCATTTACGAGCTTCCGAAAGGGATCCAGTTGTCGGGAACTTACAACGCTCAGAAAGGTCAGCCGTACAGCCGATCGCAACAGTTCAGCGGCGCTCTCCGCAACATTCTGGACGCGGCTGGCAACGTTCGCGGTGACCTGAGACAGGGAACGGGCGCGATCACGATTGAGAACAATGGCTACTACCTGCCCGCGACGCAACTGATCAATCTGCGAGCGGAGAAGAAGTTCCGCATTACGGAGAATCAGTCTCTGGATGCCATGTTCGACATTTACAACATCTTCAACTGGAACACGGTAACTGGACGAGATGCCGTTACCGCGCGAATCACCGTCAACAACGTTCAGATTCCACGATTTGGCGTTGCGAACGGGATTCTTCCCCCAGTGATCTTCAAGCTGGGCGCGCGCTACAACTTCTAAAACCGACGGTCATAGATCGTCGCTACAAGGCCGCGGGCGAGGAGCCCGCGGCCTTTTTCTGTTACCAGGCCCCTCGCTACCGCTCGGGTACTGTTGTGGGGCATGAGAGCAACAGTACCCGAGCGGTAGCGAGGGGCCCGGCCATGGACATTCATTGTCCCTCGCCTGTGATGGGAGTATTGGGCGACTTGTAAACGATCTTTCCCTGAAACAAAGTCAGCTCGCACTTCATGTCCTTGAGATCATCCGTCTTCGCTGTATACAGATCGCGGTCCCATACGGCGATGTCCGCATCCTTGCCGGGTTCAATCGAGCCAACTCGATCTTCGAGAAAATTCTGGCGAGCCGCCCAGATCGTGTAAGACCGAAGCGCTGCTCTCACATCCACGGATTGTTCGACGCCAAAGGGCATCGCATCCGTCAGCGTTTTTCGCGCGACCGATGTCCAAAGGCCGTAGCGTGCCGGATACGGCGTGACGGTGTAATCCGATCCACCCGTCCACTTAACGTCTTTTTTCAGAAATGCGCCGAACGGTTTCATCCGGAAGTTGTTCTCGAGGCTCACGGCTCGAGGATAATTGTCGCCAAGCCACCACATGAATGAAGCGGAGGCTTCGGGATACCCGGCATCGTAGTCCTTTTGCAATCGAGCCATCGTATCGAGGGCGCGATCCGTCGGAAAACTCGCGTGGATGATGCCGTGCCGCAGACCGCGTGTGGGGTTCGACTTGAGCGCGCTGTCGTAGGTATCCACAACCCAATCGATCGCCCGGTCGCCAATGGCGTGCGTACTGACATGAACTCCGGCGTTATGCAGCAAACCGATCATCTGCTTGTACATTTCGGGTTCAATCGTTGGGTAGCCGAAGTTGCCGGTGTCCTTCTCATTCGGCGCTTTCAACCATTCCTGATAGCTCCATGCGGTACGCGCTAAAACGGCGCCGTCCATATACAACTTGACGCCGCCGGAGATCAGCCGCCCGTCGCCCAGACTTTGCGGTGGCTTCGGCAATGTTTCGATACGCGCGAGCGCCTGCCTGGCCGAATCCAGGGTTGTGCCGCCACTCCATAGCGCAAAAACCCGGACTGTGAGTTTGTTGTCGTTCAGAACCTCACGATAGAGATCCCACTTTTCCGGACCAATTCCTGGATCCTTGGCGCCCGTCATTCCTTCCTTGTTGAAGTCTTCGATGATCTTGAGCAGTCCGGTGCGCTGTTGATCTTTCGTCAGCGGCGGGATCAGTGTCGTGATCAGGGAGGCAGCGGACTCCCGCATGATTCCAGTCGCGTTTCCTTGCCCGTCGCGATCGATCGTTCCCGCTTCCGGGGCCTTCGTCTCTCTCGTGATTTTGGCCAGTCTGAGCGCGGCCGTATTGGCGACGCCGTAGTGACCGGATGCCTGCATCAACCACACCGGATTATTCGGCGCTACCTTGTCGAGATCGGATGCAAGGATCGCTCTTTTCTCAACGAGCTTGCCCTCGTCCCATCCCCGACCTCGTACCCACTCGCCCGGTTTGAGAATCGCAACCTGACGTCGAACGCGCTCCAAAATGTCGTCCATTCTCTTTATCGCGAGGTCGGTCAAATCAAGGTTGTACAGAGTATCTGTCGCCTGAAAATGCACGTGACCGTCGATCAGTCCGGGTGTTGCCGTGCGACCGTGTAAATCGATAACGCGTGTCTGGGCTCCGACTCGCGCTCGAATCTGGGCATTTGTTCCCACTGCAACGATCTTGCCCGCGGAAATCGCAACGGCTTCAGCTACCGAATCGTTGGCGTCCACCGTCAGGATCTTTCCATTGACGAGAACCATCTCGGCGGGAGCAGGGGATTGAATGCCTCCGCCCATCACTACAACCGCGATTAAGATCGCGCTTATCGATATAAGAAGTCGGCGCACGATTGTCTCCTTTGCTTCGGAATGGTGTTACTTACCATACACAGGGGACATTTGACACGTGACACGTCACGTGTCAAATGTCCCATACTATTACTGAGGTGAAGTGATGGGAGATTCTGGAGAAGGCCTGGTTGACGCGGAATCAAGAATTCAAGAGCGCATGGAAGAAATGCAGCGCGAGCGTGACCGAAAGAAAGATGCGAATGCCGAGACGAATCCGGAGTTGGAGCGAGAAATCAAATCCCTCGAGATGGCTCGAACACAACTTCAACAAAGACTGAAGGTCAGCACACACGCCGCGCACAAAGCACAGTTGACCCATGCCCTGGAAGACGTGGAGAAGAAGATTGCGACACTTGCGTCGAGGCGCTGAACTACCAGGGAACGTTCATGGGAAGCACTAAAGGATAGTGGTCGGAGCCAAAAGTATTATCGATGCGCGTACATTCGGCTGCGCTCCACGTGTCTGGCAGACGGGCGAAAACGTGATCGAGGACAAGTCCGGACGTGTGAGTCGATTTCTTGCCGCAGCTTCGCCGGGGAACCAATGTCGCGACTGTTTCCACGGCGGGTTCCATGATGCCAAACGGCGTATTGAGATCCGCTCCCAGAATAAAAGGCAGTTCGTCATCCGAATGTTTTTTTAGCGCATCGACAATGCCACGCGCCTGACGTTTGCGGGCGACAGGCCCCCCGAAAATCCATCCTTTGGCGATGGGTGCGCGCGTATCGAGGTGCGCCACGGCGACGCGTAACCTGGGTGTGTTCTGACTATCCGTCACTGTCGCAATCAGCGCCACACGTCGCTGAACCGCAAAAGGCAGTTCTATCGCTTCAAGGCTGCTTAACGGAAGGCTGCTGAGAATCGCGTTACCGCGGTCCTCGCCGTCGTCTCCTGCCCGAGTTCCGTTGCGCATCGATGGGACGTAATACAGCCACCAATTGAGTTGGCGGGCAATATCGTCGATATCTTTCGCCGACTCTGGAGGTGAGATGCGTTTCGGTACATCGATCTTACCCGCCGTCGGCACTTCTGCGCCTCGTCTGAAACTCTCCTGCAACAGTAAGACGAACTCCGGATCGCCAAAACCCCTCGCCTTTTCCGCTCTGGAGAGTTCGCCAATCAATCGTGCAATGTCGCCGTGACCGACGTGCATGTTCCAATTGACCACCATCAGCCGACCGTTGCTGTCGATGACCGGTGACGGTGCATCAGGAACATGAATAGCCGGCGGACCTACAGTATTCGCCCAACGCGGCACTGGTCCGCACGCCGACACCAAGCCAAGTAATTGAATAGACATACAGAGGGGAAGAACGACCTTCACTGGAATGTTGGCAGTGTCTCATTCCATTGTCTTTTTGGCAACGGGCTGGCCTTACATGGGGACATTTGACACGTGACAAGTGACGCGTGACATTTGACATCCGGGGGGATGGTTTCCCCTGATGTCAAATGTCACGCGTCACTTGTCACGTGTCAAATGTTCCCATCCCACTTGATGCCCTAGGTCTGCTCCTTGAGAAAAGCGCAAATCGCACCGAGGACTCGGGTTTTTACCGGACGGCGGCGCCACGCCTCGAGAGTGACGAGTTCGCAGTGTCTGAGATCGTCGTTGAAAACGCTTTCGAGTTCCTCCGCGAGTCGGCGGTCGTACACGCCGATGTTGCTTTCTTCATTGTGAGCGAAGGAACGATTGTCAAAGTTCGTTGTCCCGATCGTCGACCAGAGACCATCGACCACCATCGTTTTCTGATGAAGCATCGTCCGGGTGTATTCGTAGATTTCGATCCCGGCCTGGAGAAGCTTTCCATACAGATGAATGCTGCTATACCTGGCGATGCGCATATCGTTGTGGACGCCGGCGACCATGATCTTTACATCGACGCCGCGCTGTTTGGCTTCGATGAGTATTTCTACGGCGGAGTCATCCGGGATGAAGTATGAATTCGCTATGAGAATGCTCTCTCGCGCGGAGACGATCGATAAGTAATACATGATGCGCACGCCAGAGGAGCCTGCTTCGGGCGTGCTCAGAATGGTCTGAACTGCCATCGTTCCTGAACAGTCGGGCGGCGGGAAGAAGCCATCACCGCTGACGAGCTCTCCGGTCGTGTCCAGCCAGTTTTGAGTGAAACCCGTCTGCAAGCCAAAAGCTCCGGGTCCCTCAACGCGAACCTGAATATCGCGCCAATGGGCGGGATCCTGGGCGTTGCCTGTCCACTGATCCGCGATTCCAGCTCCTCCGGTAAACGCCACGCGACCATCGACGATGAGGGACTTCCGATGAGTTCGGTTATTGATTCGTCCAATGGTTCTTAATCGGATGGGGTTGTACCAGGCAAGGTCGCAGCCGCTTTCTTCAAGGATGTTTTGAATCTCTTTACCGATCGATGCTGAACCCACGGCATCCAGCAGCAGCTTCACGGTGACACCTGCACGTCGTCGGGCTGCCAACGCTTCGGCAAATCGCCGGCCGATTGTTCCTTCCCAATAGATGTATGCCTCCATGGTGATCGTCTTCTGCGACTGTGCAATAGCCTCCAGCATTGCGGGATAAAACTCATCGCCGTTGTTCAGCACGGTAACCCGATTGTTTTTTACAAAGGAGATGCCGGTCGTCCCGACTACGCTGGACAGGAAGGTATGCGAGCGTACACTGAGTTCACCATCAAGGCCATATTGAGGAATATGTTCCTGAGGAGTCAGCAGGTAGCAAAAGAAGCCGATGAAGGCACAGACAACGGCAGCCGCCGATTGGTCGAGGATCTCGATCACCACAGCGGCGCCGATCCATAACCACCACGACCAGAAAAGTTTCCGTCCCCAACCGAGCCAGCCGGGCTGACCTATGGGACGACCTTTCCGGCCACCAAATCGTTCTTTGTAGTGTGACGGCGGCGCTGGATGCCGCATCCGAATTACGGCCACATATAGGAAGAATGCACCCCAATCGCCAAAACCTATTGATGATTGAAACTAAGCGGAACCGCGGGCTAAAGGGCGCCGGGAAACACGCCCCCTCGCGGCTACAAGATGACGCCCTTTCTTCCTCCCACCAACTGTCCTATCATTCCAACGGATTATGCGAACGAAAACCTTTGAACTATCTCTTTCTGCGTTGACCACGAAACAAATCGAGCATCCGTCGCCGATCCGCCAGATCATGAAACTGGCCGAACGGCAGACGATCATCGATCTCGGTTTGAATCCCGACGACGTGATTTCATTTGCTGGTGGATGGGTTAACCACCAGGCGCCCGCTGGTTTCAGGCAGGCATACCTCGACGTCCTCAATGATTCGACGTTGTTTCATCAGAGCGGCGGCTACACGGCGACGCTCGGTACGGAAGAATGCCGGACGGCCATCGCGGATTTTGAGAAGCATGCATTCAAGATCAAGAATCTGAGTTCGGCGAACATTGCGATCGGACTAGGCAGCACGCAAGTCACGTTCGACCTGATGCGAGCGATTCTCGATCCCGGAGACACGATCCTGCTGCTGGATCCGACGTATGCCAACTACGAAGGCCAACTCGCCTTTGCGGTTCCGGGCGTACGCATCGCCACGCTGCCGGTCCTTGATCCCGTAACCTGGAGCTATCTGCCCAGGACGGATCCGGGTCGGGTGATGGACCAGTTCAAAAGGATCTGGCGGGAAACCAAACCCAAAGCCATTCTGTTTTGCTCGCCCGATAACCCGACAAGCCAGATCGTGCCGCAACCCCTCGTCGATCTTTTCATGGAGCATGCGGTACGGGATCGCGCTTATGTCCTGGTGGATTTCGCTTACAAGTGCCAATGCTTCGGCGATCCGCCGCCATATTACTCCTGGTCGCCGGACGAATATCCCAATCTCGTGGCCATTCACTCCAACTCAAAATGGGCGCGAGGCCTCGGCCGCCGGTTGGGCTGGATCGAAGCGGCGCCGGAGGTTGTGGAGGGTATCGAACGCGTTCATCAATGCGGCATTCTATGTCCGGATACGCTGCACCAAATGACGATGGCCAGATATATCCGTCGTTCGATCGAAGACGGATCGCTAAGATTGTTTCTTGACGAAACACGCAATGCTTACAGGCTTGCCGGAAAGACAACCGTCGATGCGGTCGACAAGCATTTGAACCTTCCACGCAGCGAACCGGAAGGCGGACTCTATGTGGTCGTGGACGTCAAACGACAGAGCGATGCCTTCGTCAGGGAAGCATTGAAAGCCACGGGTGTGCTGCTCGTTCCCGGCGCGGGCTTTGGTGGGACGCTCACGAACGGTGTCCGTATTTCGTTCGGTCCGCATGTTGTGAGTCTTCCTAAAATCGAAGAAGGTATCGGACGTCTTGGCCGTTTCATGAAGAAAGGCATCTCGGCGTGAAAGCAATCGTAAAGAGCAAAGATGCTCCGGGTCTCTGGCTGGAAGAAGTACCCATGCCCAGGATGGGCGTCAACGACGTGATGATCCGCGTCCTGATGACCGGAATCTGCGGCACCGATTTACACATCTATCAATGGGACCAGTGGGCGCGCAAAACCATCCCGCAGGGTCTGGTGATCGGTCACGAGTTTGTTGGCGAGGTCATGGAAGTCGGCACGAACGTGAGCGACTTCAAGCGAGGCGACATCGTCAGCGGCGAAGGTCACATCATTTGCGGCCGCTGTCGCAACTGCCTGGCGGGGCGCCGCCATCTTTGCGCCAACACGTCCGGCATTGGTGTGAATCGAGCCGGTGCTTTCGCCGAGTATATTTCGTTGCCGATGACGAATGTGTGGCGACACTCACCAAAGGTGCCCAGGGAAGTGGCGGCGATTTTCGATCCATTTGGAAATGCCGTTCATACGGCGTTGTCGTTCGATGTGCTTGGCGAGGATGTGCTCATCACCGGCGCAGGTCCGATCGGAATCATGGCGGCAGCCGTCGTCCGGCATGCCGGCGCGCGGTATACCGTTATTACGGACATCAATCCCGCGCGTCTGGAACTGGCTCGGAAGATGGGCGTGACTTTGGCGGTCAATCCCAAGGAGACGACCGTGGCCGAGGTCCAGAAGACGCTCGGTATGCATGAAGGTTTCGATGTCGGTCTCGAGATGTCCGGGAATGCCGGGGCCTTTAACGAAATGATCGAGAACATGAGTCATGGCGCGAAGATCGCAATGCTGGGGATTCCACCGGAACCCGCCATGATGGATTGGAACAAGGTCATCTTCAATATGCTGACGATCAAGGGCATCTATGGCCGAGAGATGTATGAGACCTGGTACAAGATGACCGTACTGGTCGAATCCGGCCTGGATATCTCACCCGTGATCACACACCGCATGCGTTATGACGAATTCGAAGACGGATTCGCCGCGATGAAGACCGGAAATGCCGGTAAGGTGATCCTTAGCTGGTAGTTTTTAATTCTTTGATGTTGGACCCTGCCGCTGCAAATGGGATGGGGACATTTGACACGTGACATTTGACGCGTGACGTTTGACATCCGAGGGGTTGGTTCCCCGGATGTCAAACGTCACGCGTCAAATGTCACGTGTCAAATGTCCCCATCCCATTTGCAGCGGCAGGGGGGGCCACTACTAAAAAGCACAAACGCATTCATCTCTATGACCTCGCCTCTTGCCTTGTTCCATGAGCCCGTCAGCGTGTGGTTCACGGAGTCTTTCGGCGCTCCGACGAACGTTCAATCGTTAGGATGGCCAGTGATCCGGGCGGGCGAAAACGCGCTGATGCTGGCGCCGACCGGATCCGGTAAAACGCTCGCTGCTTTTCTAGCCGCCATCGATCATGTCATGTTCGAGCCGCTTCCGCCGAAAGGGGAGCGGTGCCGGGTTCTGTATCTCTCGCCACTCAAGGCGCTTGCCGTAGACATTGAACGTAACCTTCGAGTGCCGATTGCAGGTGTTGCCGGAGTGGCTCAAAGACTCGGCGTTACGGTGAACCTTCCCGAAATTGCCGTTCGTACAGGGGATACTCCGGCATCCGAACGTGCTGCGTTCAATCGCAAGCCCGCGGACATTCTGATCACGACGCCAGAATCTTTGTACCTTCTGCTGACCAGCAACGCGCGCGAAGCGCTTCGGTCCATCCGATACGTTATCGTCGACGAAATCCACGCGATGCTCGGAAGCAAACGCGGCGCCCATCTTGCGCTGTCGCTGGAGCGTCTGCGGGAACTCACAACGGATGAGTTTCAGCGGATTGGTCTGTCCGCGACCGTGCGGCCTTTAGACGAAGCGGCGCGGTTCCTTGGCGGACCACGGCCCGTAACGATCGTCAACGCCGGCGCGGCGAAGAACCTGGATATTCGCGTCGAAGTACCGATCGAGGACATGAGCAAGCTCGGCCGGGATGAGGCCCACCCGGCTGAAGAGACCAGTCGTAAAACCATCTGGCCGTCGATCCATCCGCGTATTCTCGAACTGATCCGTCAGCATCGCACGACGCTCATTTTTGTGAATGCGCGCCGCCTTGCGGAGCGGCTGGCTGCGGCGTTGAACGAACTGGCGGGTGAGGAGATCGTGCGCGCTCATCATGGGTCGGTTGCGCGCGAGCAGCGTCAGGTCATTGAAGAACAGCTCAAGTCGGGCATTCTGCCGGCAATCGTCGCGACGTCGTCGCTCGAGCTCGGAATCGACATGGGTTCGATCGATCTGGTGATCCAGATCGAGGCCGCCCCCAGCGTTGCCGCGGGCCTGCAGCGCATTGGACGAGCGGGTCATCGTATCGGCATGGCCAGCGAGGGCGTCCTGTTCCCCAAGTATCGCGGTGATCTTCTGGCATGTGCTGCATCCACGACACGAATGATCGCGGGCGAAGTCGAGCCGATTCGATATCCACGCAATCCGCTCGATGTTCTGGCGCAACAAATTGTGGCGATGGTCTCGATGGAGAACTGGACTGTCGAAAGGTTGCACGAAGTGATCTGTCGAGCGGCGCCCTTCGCCGACGTCAGTCTCAGTATTCTCGAGAGCGTTCTCGACATGCTCTCGGGGCGATATCCGTCGAGCGACTTTGCGGAATTGCGGCCGAGACTCGTCTGGGATCGAATCTCGAATGTGCTGCGAGCGCGCGAAGGCTCAAAGCAGATCGCAGTGACGAATGCCGGAACGATTCCGGACCGAGGTCTGTTTGGTGTGTTCATCTCAGGCGCCGAATCCGGGAAGGCGCGCGTTGGAGAACTCGACGAGGAAATGGTTTTTGAGAGCCGGGTGGGCGATCGGTTTTTGCTCGGCGCCACCACATGGCGGATCGACGATATTACACCGCAGCGCGTGCTCGTTTCGCCGGCTCCGGGCGAGCCCGGCAAGATGCCGTTCTGGAAAGGAGACGCGGCGGGCCGCCCGTTGGAAACCGGGCGGGCGATTGGCCAGCTTGTACGCAACCTTCAGAAGATGAAGCGCGCCGATGCACTCGAGCTGTTAAAAACCGAACACCGGCTGGACGATCGCGCGGCACGGAATCTGATGGCGTACATCGATGATCAGATCAAGGCCGTTGGCGTCGTGCCGGACGATCAGACGATCGTCGTCGAGCGCTACATGGACGATCTTGGCGATTGGCGCGTCTGCGTACTGTCGCCTTTCGGCGCCAAAGTGCATGGGCCGTGGATGCAGGCGATTCACGGGTTGATCCGCGCTCAACGCGACTTCGATCTCGAGACGATTTGGAGCGACGACGGCATCGTCATTCGATTGCCGGAAACCGATGAGCCTCCCCCGATGAGTTGGATCTTTCCGAATCCGGATGACGTTGAAGATCTCGTCGTCCGTGAAACCGGTGGCAGCGCTATGTTCGCATCGCGTTTTCGTGAGGCCGCCAGCCGCGCTTTGCTGTTGCCGCGCCGTTACCCCGGCCAACGTACCCCGTTGTGGCAGCAACGCAAGCGCGCTTCGGACTTGCTGGCGATCACGTCGCAGTACCGGGATTTTCCAATCATCCTCGAAACGTTCCGGGAATTGTTGCGGGACGTCTACGACATGCCCGGCCTTGTCCAGTTGCTGCGAGAAGTCCAGAACCGCACGATTCGAATCGCCACGGTGAATACGCGGACACCCTCGCCCTTTGCCTCCTCTCTGATGTTCGGTTATGTCGGCAACTTCATCTATGACAGCGATGCGCCTCTGGCCGAGCGGCGGGCGCAGGCATTGTCGATCGATCAATCGCAGCTTCGTGAACTGCTGGGAGAGACGGAGCTTCGCGAACTTCTCGATCCGGAAGTCATTGAAGCCGTCGAGTTGCGGCTTCAGAAGCTGGACGCCGGCCATCGCGCGAAAACGATCGACGCTCTTCACGATGTGCTGCGAGCCCTTGGAGATCTCAACCAGAAAGAAGCGCAGGCCAGAGCCGCTAATGATACGGCCGCTGCCGACTGGCTTCGACAGTTGCAAAAAGAGCGTCGAGCCCTTCAGGTGGTTGTTGGCGGCGTGGCTCGATGGATTGCGGCGGAGGATGCTTCGCGTTACCGCGACGCCCTGGGTCTGACGCTTTCAAGCGGGTTGCCGGCCGCTTTTCTGGAGTCGGTCAAGGATCCCTTGACTGAAATTATCGGGAGGTTTGCGCGAACCCATGGGCCATTCGTCGTTTCGGAAATATCACGACGGTATCAATTGAGCGAACCCGTGGTTACGGGAGCGTTGCGACGACTTGAAGTCGTAGGGCGCGTCATCGAAGGTGAGTTTCGTCCTGGGCAGTCAGGCAAGGAGTGGTGCGATACCGAAGTGCTGCGCACGATTCGTCAACGCACGCTGGCAAAACTGCGGCATCAGATCGAGCCGGTGGAGCATGCGGTATACGGACGGTTTCTGCCGGTCTGGCATCGCATTGGCGTCGAACGAAAAGGGCCGGAGGCCGCGCTTGAGGTCATCGCGCAGATTCAGGGATATCCCATTCCGGCTTCGGTTCTGGAAGATCAGGTCCTGCGCGCGCGAGTTCAGGAGTACGATCCACGCGACCTGGATTCGCTGATGTCGTCGGGTCTTGTTGTGTGGTCGGGTGTGGAGTCGCTGGGAGCGACCGACGGCCGAGTTGCGTTGTATCTGTCGGAGAGCGCGGGGTACCTCCTGGAACCAGGCGTTCCCGGAGCAACGGCATTGGGCCCCGTCCACCAGCGCATCCGTGAGTACCTCGAAAGCGCCGGTGCTTCATTCTTTCCTCAGATCGTTGCCGGTACGGGGGGCGGATTTCGAGGCGAGACACTGGACGCGTTGTGGGATCTCGTGTGGTCGGGGGAAGTCACGAACGACACCCTCATGCCGCTTCGCGCAAGACTGGATCGAAAAGCCAACGACCGGCAGCGTCGTGTCGAACGCGCGAAAGACCTTGTTCGAACGACGATCGCACCTGAAGCCGCGGGCCGCTGGTGGCTGCTTTCGAAGATGTTTGTGCCGGCGTCACCGGCAGCCAGGCTGACGGCGCTGAGTAAGCAGCTTCTGGAACGGCTGGGAGTTGTGACTCGTGAAGCGGTTCCCGGTTTTTCTTCTGTCTATCCGGTTTTCAAAGCGATGGAGGAAGCCGGCCGCATACGAAGGGGCTATTTCATTGCGGGTCGCGGTGCCGCGCAGTTTGCGGATGCCGGCGCCCTCGAGCGATTGCGTGAACTTCGTGAGGTTGGAGATGAACCGTCGATTGTGATGTTGGCGGCTACCGATCCGGCGAATCCGTACGGCGCGTCGTTGCCCTGGCCGGCGCGGGAAGACAATCGACAGGTCGGTCGATTCGCCGGAGCGCAGGTCATTCTCGTCGATGGGGAATTGGCGGCATATTTCAGCAAGTCCGAGCGTTCGTTGCTGACGTTCTTCGATTCGAATGCCGCGGGTTCGGAGCGGTTTGCAGTTGCCGTCGTGAACGCGCTCTCCGGCCTGGTGACGTCCGGTCTTCGCCGCGCATTGCTCATCACGGAAGTGAACGGCGATGATCCCGCTCGCTCTGTGTTATCGTCCGCTCTCCGCGATTCCGGCTTTCGTGCCGGAACTCACGGCTGGCAGCGGCGAGCTGAATGATATTTCGCGGGTAACATATGGACAACTGGTTTGACCTGTATCGATCGATCGTGATGCCCTTGCATTGTGATCACTACGGACACATGAACGTGCGTCACTATGCGACGTTCTTCGACGAGGCCGGCTGGCATATTCTCGATCGTGCCGGTGTGTCTCTCTCCGATCTCAACGCGCGTGGACTGGCCACGGTCGTGGCGACGCTGACGATCGACTTTCATCACGAAATTAAGGCCGGCCAACTCGTGTTGATCAAAGGGGCTTTCAAACGCGTCGGCGAAAAGAGCCTCAGCTATGAGCTCAGACTGTATGAGCTCGATTCGATGACCCATTGCGCTACCGAGAAGATCGTCGAGGTCTGCTTCGACACCGCGAAGCGAGTGTCCACGCCATTGCCGGATGAAATCCGTCAGAAGCTCGCGGCGATGGTCGCTGAATAACAAGATTGTGCCGCGCGGCTTTAGCCCGCGGCACGATTTGGCAAATTCGCCGTCACTCGTCGCGCAGCGCAACCAGCGGATCGACGCGGGTGGCCCGGCGCGCGGGAAGATAACTCGCCAGCAGAGTAACCAACAGGAAGATGACGGCGACCGAACCAAAGATAGCCGGGTCGGTTGCTTCCACGCCGAATAACAAACTCGACATCACTCGTGTAACGCCCGCCGCAACCGCCAGGCCAATGACTACGCCAAGTGCGCCGAGTAATGCGCCTTCCTTAAGGACGAGCGCGAACACGTTGGAGCGTCTCGCTCCGAGAGCCATCCGGAGGCCCATCTCCCGTGTGCGCTGTGTGACCGAGTAACCGATGACTCCATAAATTCCGATCGATGCGAGTAACAGCGCAATTCCGGCGAACACACCGAGCAACATTGCGGGATACCGCCGGGAAAAGGTGTAGGGAGATCGTGCAATTATCTCGTCCATTGTTCGGACGCCGACGACCGGAACGGTCGAATCCACTTCGCCAATGCGCGCGCGGATTCCTCCCAGAGCGGCCGCGGGATCGGAAGTCGTCCGCGCGACCAGACTCATTGTGCTGGGGGCTCCCTGAGAGTACGGGAAGTAGATGACCGGATTTCTCGCCGCGTCCAGTCCGGTGACGTTTTCATCCGATACCTCACCGACAATCTCAAAAAACCGGTTGGGTGTGAAGGCAAACGTTATGCGGCGGCCTAGTGCATCCTCGTTGTTGAAGACCCGTGTCGCGAAGCCGTGATTGACCATGACGACCATTGGCGAGTCGGCGGCATCGCGGTCTGAGAACGTTCGTCCCTTCAACAAAGAAATGCCCATGACTTCAAAATAATTCGGAAAGACTGTGCGCAGATTGGCCTGGAAGGCTATTGGCTCGGTCTTGCCTTCAATCGTCGGTACGCCTGTGTTTCCACCGCCGCTCAGGGGCAGGATGTCCACCGCCGTAACGCCGTTAACGTCAGGCAGGCTTTCGATTCCATCGAAGATCGTTCTGAAGAAGGTCTCTCTCTGCGACGGTTCACGGTAACGATCCGATAAGAGCGTCAAGCGCATTGTCATCAGGTTCGACGCGTTGAAGCCCGGGTCCACACTCAGCAGCCGAACCATGCTCTTCATTAACAATCCGGCGGAGACCAGCAGCACCAGCGCGAGCGCAACTTCGGCGACAACGAGGACGTTACGCACGCCGAGGCGGGCGGGAGCCATCGCCGCGCGAATATTGGTCACGGATGCTTGTATGGCAGGGAAAAGCCCGCAGAGCAATCCGGTGAACAGCGATGCCAGGATGGTGAAAAGGACCACGCTGTTATCCAGTCGTGCCCCCGTGAGGAACGGCATGCTGTTGAGTTGGTAGTCCGGAATACCTGAGATGAGCAGATCCACGCCGCTGCTCGCGATCGCAAGCCCAAGCGCTCCACCGATCAAGGATACGACGATGGTTTCCGTCAGCAGTTGCTGGACGAGCCTCCGGCGGTTGGCTCCAACAGCGATCCGGATCGCAATCTCGCGCTGCCGTCCGGCCGATCGCGCCAAAATCAGATTGGCGACGTTGGCACAGGCAATCAGCAGCACCAGGCCTACGGATGCGAACAAGCCAAGGAGGATGGGCCGGACGTTACCGAGAATTTGCTCGGGCAGCGAGACGATGCGCAAGGATGTATTGGCATGATATTGCCGATCCAATTCGGCAATCCGTGCGCCTATCGCTGTAAGTTCGGGTTGTGCGCTTTCCATCGTCAGTCCAGGCTTAAGCCGGGCAATAACGGTCAGCCAATGCGTGAACCGGCGCTCGCGAAGAATCTGGCTCGGATTCAACGGAACCCAAACATCCGCAGGTCCCAGCGGAGCGAAATGAAAACCTGGCGGCAGCACGCCAACCACGGTGTAATTCATCGTGGTCAACGTCACGGACCGTCCAATGACATTCGCTTCGCCGCCAAGCCGCCGTTGCCAGAAGGCATGGCTGACGATCGCCACACGACCTTCGCCGTTTTCCTCGCGCTCGGTGAAAGGACGACCAAGACTCAGCGGGACGCCCAACACCTTGAAGAAGTCCGCGGTAACGCGGCCGGCGCCCACCAGTTCGGGTGCATCCTGACCAATGAAAAAGCTTGCGCCTCCGTATCCGGCCACACTCTCCAGGACGCTGGCTTTTTTCCAATCCAGGTAATCCGGATAGGACGCTTGCCGGACGCGCGCTGTGCTTTGTGGATTTGTTTCCGAGACAAAAACGAGAGATTTTGTGTCCTGGTAGGGAAGCGATCGTAGAAGCGCGGCCTGTACTACCGTAAAAATCGCCGTGTTGGCGCCGATGCCAATGGCAAGAGTCAGGATGGTGATGACGGCAAAAGCGGGATTCTTGACCAGGGTCCGAAGGGTATACCGAATGTCGTGGAGTAATGTTTCCATGACATCCCTTTACTGCCGTTCGTGAAAAAGGTTACCGAGCACATGTTTTCCGGTTTTGTCACCAGCGAAAATACCTTAGCCATTCCTAAGTACAAACATTCGAATATTGGCCCTTACAAATTCTGAATCGTTGTCTATGCTCTGAGCCGGTTCAGTTACAGGGAACCTTTAATGTTTGGACGGCCTCTCTTAATAAACAAGAATCAACACAAACGCGAGCGGCTCTCACCCCCGGAATCGTCAATTCATGCTTTCTACCTCTAGTTTGTAAGACCACGTTCTTCTTTCATTCAGGTTAGGAGCTTTTCATTCATAACAATCAATACAAAGGAGACAGAAATGAAGTCAACCGAGCTTTCTAAGGTTGTCTTTAAATTGAATGTTCTGTGTCTGGCAGTGGGACTCCTGATGAGTTCATCACTGTTAGCGCAGGAGAAATTCGGTACCTTGACCGGAACGGCTTCGGATCAGAGCGGCGCCGTCATTCCCGGCGTGAACGTCACGATAACAAGCAAAGATACCAATCGGTCCACAACGGCGATCACCGGAACGGACGGAGTTTACTTTGCGCGCAGCCTGGATCCAGGCCGATATTCCGTCAAGTTCGCGTTGACAGGATTCTCGTCGGTCGAGTTCCCGGACGTCATCCTTCTCGTCGGTCAGACTTTGAAGATCGACGGCAAAATGAAGGTCGGTGGCGTTGAGACGATGGTGGAGGTGACCGACGTCTCGCCGCTGATTGACACGCAGAGCACTCTCGTCGCTCACAACGTCACCGCTGAGGAATTCAACCGCATGCCAAAGACCCGCAGCTTCCAGTCACTGGCCAACGCATCACCCTCCGTGAATGTGGGAGATGTGGTTGAGGGCGGCATTCAAATCAATGGCGCCAGCGGGTCCGAGAACCAATTCAATGTGGATGGACTGTCGACGAATTCGCTCATCGAAGGTCATTCGCGGCAAAACGCCGCCTTCGAAATCCTTCAGGAAGTCCAGGTCAAGACGGCCGGACTCGAGGCCGAATACGGCGGCGCACTGGGTGGAGTCATCAGTGCCGTTACCAAATCCGGCGGAAACGAATTCCACGGAGACATCCACTACTATGGAAGTGGAAACGGTCTGAGCGCAGCTCCAGTGAAGCGTCTTTGATGGATCCCGTCGATCTGAAGACGATCACATATGTGCAGGATTCGAAAGACAAGAACAGGCTGAATGAGATTGGGTATTCGATCGGTGGATACTTTATCAAGGACAGGCTGTATTTCTTTAGTGCCGCCTCTCCACGGTTCCAGGATCGCGAGAGAAGCTACCTCACGTCCGACAACCTGAACGCGACGCTCAAGCAGGATCAGAGCTTCTGGCAGGCGTATAACAAAATGAGCGTCGATATCACGCGCAGCCTCCGCGCCAACGTGGGATATCTCTGGAGCCCGAGCAGCTCTCAGGGTGTGATTTCCGCCTACAACGGCTATGCCAACAGAAGCACGAGTTCGGCGGCCTCCGTTCTGGGCAACCAGGCCAGAGGATATTTTGCGCCACAAGCCAACTACAACGGCAACATCGACTGGACGATCAACTCAACCTCGCTCTTAAACATCAAGGCCGCTCGATTCTGGGATAACTACAAAGCTCTCGGCGTCCTCGGTAAGAGCGCGATCGAGTGGGGCACACCGTCAACCGGCATCGTCGGAATTCCTTCTGCAATAGCGCAGGCCAAGGGATTCACCACAATCCCCCGGGTAACAACGACGAGCTACGACATCGCCACTCGCAATCTGATCCAGGCTGATTTCACGAAGTACTTCAACTTTGGCGGCGGGCACGATTTCAAGGTGGGCGCCGGCCGGCAAAAGAACGTCAACAAGGTGGACAAAGCCTATCCCGGCGGCGGGTACATCACCCTCTGGTGGGATTCGGATCTGGCACTGCCCAATGGAAGTAAAACGCGTGGCACCTACGGCTACTATCAGATCGACGATCAGGGCACGAAGGGAACCACGGGCGGAACGATCGATCACTTTTACATTCAGGACCGGTGGAACGTTACAAAGCGTCTCGGTCTCGACGTGGGTGTTCGATTTGAACAGGAAACCATTCCCTCTTTCCGTCGCGACATTCAGGAAATTGCCTTCAAGTTCGGTTGGGGCGAGAAGATCGCTCCTCGTCTGGGCGCCAGCTATGACCTGTTGGGAGATGGCAGGGTCAAGCTGTACGGCAGCTATGGAATGTTCTACGACTGGGTCAAGTATGAGCTGTCGCGCGGCACATTTGGCGGCGACATGTGGCGCACATACTATCGTCCGCTGGATTCAATCGATTCCAATGTCGTTTTGAGTCTTGGCAACGGCAATCTGCCCGGCAGGAATCTCTGGCCTACCGAATACCAGGATTGGCGCATTCCGGCGTTTGGCTCCAGTCAGCTTGACCCCGACATCAATCCGATGAGTTCTTACCTCGTGAACGGCGGTGTCGAGTGGCAGCTCAATTCACAACTGATGGTCGCCGCGCGATACACGCACAATGCGCTGCGCGACACCATCGAGGACATTGGAACGCTCCAGGACGGAAGCGAAGTGTACATTTATGCCAATCCGGGACGCGGACTGGCCAAGATGAGCTCGCCGAGTGGAATTGTGCCTTCTTTCGAACTCCCCCGGCCGAAGCGAGTCTACGATGCGATCGAACTTTCGTTCACCCGCCGGTTTGCCGATCGTTGGTTCGCCAGCGGAAGCTATGTCATCAGCCGGCTGTGGGGTGACTACGCCGGTCTCCAGAACTCCGATGAAGTATTGCCTGGCGGTACCAACCTCGGATACGGCCCGTCGCAACAGATCACGTCGGTTGCTTACCGTCCGGGTTCATCGGCCACTCGCGCTTACGACCTCGATTACTACATGTGGGATGCACGGGGTAATCTGGACGTGACCCGGACGGCTGGCGTCGGATCGGCCTCACGCCGTCAAGCTGTATGGCTCCTATACCTTGCCATCTAGACTTGGCGACACGGAATTGGGTGGATTCTTCAACATTGCGAGCGGAACTCCCATAAGCACGTTGGTGCAGGACGTCCAAAACATTCCGATTTATGTGAATGGACGCGGCGATCTTGGCCGAACTCCAGTGTTCAGCCAAACCGACGCACTCGTTGCTCATGAACTCAAAGTCATGGAAGGCAAACGTATTCGTCTTGAGTTCAACGCGCAGAATCTGTTCAACCAAAAGACCTCACGGTTGACCTATTCCTACTACCGCTATCGAACACGCAGTTCGGGCATGACTCTTTTCGATGTCGACTATCGGAAGGGTTACGATTACAAGGCTCTCGTTGCGGCGTCTCCGGACGCAGCGCGCTCTACGGGCGCCGTAGATCCGAGATTCTTGAAAGAAGATAACTTCAACACGGGATTTGTCGGCCGCTTCGCAATCAAGTTCGTTTTCTAATCGGCGGACAACTCTTAATACGATCACTTTTTGGGGGTGCCTTAATGGCACCCCTTTTTTTGCTCTAGCGGACCATATCATTTTCGGACAAGCGCGCCCTGCATCATCGTTACCCAACTGTTCGGATCGAGCTTGACGTCCAGAGGCGCGGACTCCAGCGGAATGACGAGTTCATTGTGCTGTTTGTCGAGCATGATCCGCGGAAGGCTTTGGGCGTTATCGTTGATGCCGATCTCGATCGGCATACTATACAGACCCTGCTTCTGGGTCTGGTCTATGCTGATCCGAAGCTGTTTCGCCGCGGCGTCGTATGACCACGAACCCGTGACCTGCAGAATGCCGCCGCGATTCAACCACTGGTCGAAGAACCACCGCAGCTCCTTGCCGTCGTCCGGACAGACCTCGCTGGCGATGCACGCGTCCTGCATTGAGGCGCGAAAGTCGTCGCTGGAAGCGTTCCGATTCTGGAAGCGGCTGTAGTAGAGCTGGATGCCTTTCCAGAACGTTTCCGTTCCGAGCACGCCGCGCAACATATGCAACACCTGAGCTCCACCCTGATAGATCTGCGCGTTGTTGGCGATAACCTGGCTGATATTCGAAAGGTTCTTGTGGACGATCGTGGATTCCGGATTCGCCAGCGCATACTTCATCGCATTTTGCGCACTGTTGCGGACACCGGTGACGAACGGGTCGCGGCCGTCCTTGAACTCCTGGTAGAGAAGTGCGAAATACGTCGCAAAACCTTCGCTCAACCAGACGTGATCCCAGTCGTTCTCGCTCGCTGAATTGCCGAACCACTGATGCGCCATCTCGTGCGCTACCAACTGCCGTCGCGGGACTCCGTTGTAGCCGTAAAAAATACTCGATGCGAGTTCCATGCCACCCGAGACGGAATTTGCCTGGACGTGGGCAAGCTTTTCGTAGGAATAGGGGCCAATGCGATCGATAAAGAATTCGAGTATCGATTGCGTTGGTTCGCTGAAACCCTTGAAGCCGTTGTCGCGCTCCTGCGGAAACACCCACGACGACAGCGCGATCCCATGGTATTCGCCAAAGTGATCGACCGCATAAGGCGCGACGGCGAGGGCAAACTGCCAGGTGGGGATCGGGACCTTTTCGTCCCAGACCGTACGACGCATGCCGTTCGCCAGATCCGATTGCTGCTTGAGCAAGCCGTTCGAGATCACCTGATATTTCGTTGGCGCCGTGACGATCATGGTGATCGGGACCTTCATGGAAATGTGGTCGATGGTCGCCAGCCAGTTGCGCGCCAGGTTTGGCCAATCGTTGCTGACGAAACTGCGGTCCTGGTACTTATTGACGCCGATGCGGAGCCCCGTGGCGGGCACACCGTGGTACTCGAGAGTTAACGTCACATGCTGTCCAGCCCGGGAAGGCGAGGGGAAGGTGATGCGGACGATGTCGCTCTTCTGAGCGAAAGCGATTGGACGTCCCGCCATGCTCGCCGCAGTCACGGTCATCCCCGTACCCGATTGCGAAGCGGCCGCGTTCGCCTGTCCGGAGAGTCCGCCTTGCGTCGTCCGCCCGACGCAAGGGTCGCCGGGAAAAGCCGCCGTCGCGCCTTTGGCGTGCGGTCCGCAAAGATCGAGATTGATTCCGGTGATGCCTGCGTCGAGAAGATCCACGTCGACGGTCTCTTTCATCGCGATCTCGTCAGTCGTGTCGCTGAGAACCACGTCGAACGTGTAATGGGTGATCCTGACTCCGGGCTGTCGCGGGTAAGTGTCCGCCGTTAGATTGAAGGACGTCCATACCAGCCCGGCTACCGTCACCAGCGCAACCCGCGCGATCCGAAGCCATTTTGTCCGCATTCAATACCCCCCGAGGCCGGAATCTTCCCTCAATCGAGGCCATTCATCAATCAATAAACCGTCAGCTGAAATCAAACAGGGCCCGTAGGCCGCGGCACGATCTGCATTGTTTGACTTCGAAAAAAGTTGGAACAATCGAAAACCGAACGTCGTTATTGATCCCATGAAAAACCTGATTGCATTGGTCGCGATTGGCTTGATTCTGGTTATGACGGTTGAGCCGGCCACAGCTCAGCTCAAGTCCTTCACCGAAACTGTTCCGCTTTCTTCGGGCCGCGGATTGATTCTGCAGGCGACGAAGGGCAGTGTCAGGCTGACGGGTTGGGACCGCGAGCAGGTCGAGATTCGCGCGCGCATTGAGACCGATTCCAAGTCGACGGAATACGCGCGGCGTGCCCTGGACGCCACGACCGTCGAGGTCACAACCACCGCTAGCCACGTCATGATCCGCTCCAACTACGATAATCTCCGGACCACCGGTTGGTTATTCAAAGTGTGGCAGGAAACACCCAGTATCCATTACGAAATCCGGGCACCGAAACGAATTGACCTTCGGTTGGATATTGACCGATCCGTGACCACCCTGAGCGGATTTGAGGGCCGCATCGTTTTGGAGTTGGATCGTAGCGAGGTCGAAGTCGCCGACCTTGCTGGGGATCTCCGGGTGAATATCGATCGGGGTGGCGATTCCAGTTTCCGCAACATTCGAGGCTCGATCAACATCAACGCCGATCGTACAGATCTTCGAATCGACCTGCTGAGTCTTAATGGCCCATCACGTATCGAAATCGACCGCGGAGATGCGGATGTGTCGGTGGCTCGCGACCAGGGTTTTGATCTGGCTACGTCGTTAAGCCGCCGCACGGATTTCGACACGAACGTCTCGCCGCTATTCCGATCTCGTGACCGTAGAAATCCGTCAGGATTGATTAACGGCGGCGGGCCTCGGCTGTCGATCAATGCCGATCGCGGTTCGGTCCGTCTCCGTAGCTGACTTGTGGGTTTAGCGCTTGCAGACGAACTTCGAGGGTTCGGGCCTCTCGGTCTCCTATCGATTATCGTCGTCGTCGTGGCCGGCAACGTTGGCGTCGGTCCTATCCTTTTCCCCTTGGGCGCTGCCCTGACGTTGATCTGGGTTCGATTGTCTCGGACGCGGTGGCATGACGTCGGCTACGTTGCGCCCAAAAGTTGGGTTTCTTGTTTATTGCTGGGTGTGGCTGCGGGTTTCGTATTCAAGTTGGCCATGAAAGCCTTGGTGATGCCGCTTTTAGGGGCACCGCCTACCAATCAGGCGTTCCAGTATCTGGTGGGAAACCGGGAAGCCCTTCCCGCGGCGATCTGGGCGATGTTCGTGGCGGGATTCGGTGAGGAGACGGTCTTTCGAGGGTTTTTGTTCGAACGACTGGGCAGACTCCTGGGGCAGACCGCGTGGAGTAAGGTCGGAATAGTCCTGGGTACTTCCATATTCTTTGGCTTGGTACACTATCCTCTCCAGGGGCTGCCCGGCGTGGAACAGGCGACGATCGTCGGCTTGGTCTTTGCCTCAGTTTTTGCCGTTACCGGCCGTTTGGTACCGTTAATGGTCGCACATACCGCATTCGATCTGACTGCGCTTGCGATAATCTATTGGGACCTCGAGTCGGAGGTTGCGCGTCTTATCCTTAAATGAAACTTCAGGGATAGGACCTCCGTATATGGTATGGCCGGCCGGACAGGCTGTTACATTTGGGCGACTTGATCGTTATACCTACTGAGTATCGGAGCCGATGAGAAGCATTTATACGTTTTATGGGGATGCCGCCCGAATTGCCCTTCAAGCCATATTTGCCCACAAGTTGCGGGCATTTCTCACCTTAATTGGGATCATTATCGGAGTGGCCTCGGTGGTCATCGTCGGGGCATCGATCAGCGGTTTCAACAGCTATGTAGTCACCACGGTCTCGAAGATGTTGGGCGTCAATCACTTTATGATGGCCCGGTTCGCCCGGCAGGGTGGGTTCACCGAAGAGCAATGGGAGCGGGCTCAGCGCCGCAATAAGCGTCTGTACATTGAAGACTACGAATGGATGCGGGAAAGCTGCGAATCCTGCATGGAAGTGGGTGCGCAATCGAGCCGGGGAATCAACATCCGACAGGGCGGCCGGGAAGCATTCGGCGTGCAGATCAACGGTGTGACCGCGAACATGGTCGAGATCGAAGACAAGACCATTGCCGAGGGCCGTTTCATTTCACGCTATGAGGTGGATCATGCTGCCTGGGTTTGTGTCATCGGCGGCGCATTGAAAGAAAAGTTCTTCGACGACCGCGATGCTATCGGAAAAACCATCAAGATAGCTGGAACGCCGCTGGTGATCGTTGGCGTCGAAGAGAAGCGGGGCACATTCTTTGGCCAGTCGCTGGACAACCATGCCTACATTCCGCTGACGACCTTCGGAAAGCTCTTCGGGCCAAGCCAAAACCTGCAGATTCATGGCGAAGCGAAAAACGTGGATGAATTCATGGCCACTATCGATGAAGCGCGGGTGGACATGCGCAATCGCCATAAGCTGAAGGGAAATGACGAGGACGATTTTGGCATTGTGAATGTCGGTGACCTGAGAAACTCCATTGACCAGTTCACGGGAGCGATCGCGCTTGTCGTCACCCCGATCACGCTGCTTTCGTTGGTTGTCGGTGGAATCGTGGTGATGAACATCATGTTGGTTT
>Ga0137427_10000314_pt1 | contig 26141 bp, 18 predicted proteins | sample EasRivERMZT700_2_FD_102309 | JGI IMG/M metagenome (GOLD analysis project Ga0137427, IMG submission 102309) | Soil microbial communities from meander-bound floodplain in the East River, Colorado, USA - East River MetaG ERMZT700_2 | ecosystem: Environmental > Terrestrial > Soil > Floodplain ...
AACCCAGGCTAGCCTCGCTCCTTCTCGACTGTTTTGCCGGAACCGCGGCCGCAATCTATGTGGGGCTGGCGCCGGAGATGATCCGGTCGTTCGTAGAAATGAAAGTAATCGAATCGGCCTCCGGACGGACGAAACCGATCACGGCCCTTCTGTGACTCTCCCGCGACTTGGCCGCGGCTTTTCCGGCCGGCAATAAATCGTCTCTCCTCAAATAGTTGCGCTCCGACTAGATATAGCATTCGCATGTTTTTTCGCACGATTCGCGACTGTACATCTTGCGAATCCAGTCGGCGGCGTTAGCAGACTGATCCGGACTAGCCATCGAGAACAGAGTCTCGCCTGAGCCGAGTAACATCGCCAAACAATTCTGTTGAGCACTTGTGCTGGCTCAGACGGCTGCGCCGATTCCAGGTAACGGATTCACAATGAACCCTTCCCTCCATGTTTCTTCGAGACGCAGCGGTGCTAACCCAACAAGTTGGTACGCGTGATGAAGTGATGCCGCCACTGCCAGTCCCGCAAACCCCGCGACCAAGGCTTGCACCTCATCGTGCGACAGAGGCGCGCCCACTCGAAAGCTAAAGAGCGACTCCAGCTCGGTTTGCTTCAAGCGCACAACTTCCGCCGTTGCCGAACGCTTGCCCGGCAGTGGACTCAGTCCCAACGACCGCCAAGCCGCGGTGGGAAAGGATTCCAGGGCTAGCTTCTCCGTGGGACTTGTTTCGGCCGATGCGAGTCGCGACCATCCGCGACTTGCAAGCTCGTCGAAGACAGAAATGCTGAATTGGATAAATCGGAGGTATGTGGACGGAGTGCATTGGCCTGGCAACCCTGTCTTGCCTTGGGTAGCGAGTTCGGCTTCACACTTGCGCGCAAAGATGTGGCCATTGTCCGGAGACTTCCATGCTTGAGGACCGTCCAGGATTATCAGCTGTACGCCTTCCGTTCGTGCGCAATGATCCAATGTGTTCGCCACGGCAACTGCCGTAGGACGAGCATTCCCACCAAACACGCCAGCGCGCCTCGCGCGAATGGATCCACGATGACGTTCCAGCAAGATGACTCCAATATCGGCGGAACGTCGGCTTGCGAGATCAACGGAGAGAATCGTAGTCATACGTTGACGCCCGTTGTATCACGCAATCCCAATACTGACGCGCCAAGAGTTGTGCGACGTGAGGCTTTCCAGTCTTTTGAAACCGTAAAACTGCAACCCAACATAGGAGGAACGTGTATGAATCGACAAATACTCGAAAGACCATTTTCGCCTGAACAGATCAAGCGAAGGCAAGGCACGAACGGAGACGTGCTCGATTACATCGAAGGTTGCGCCGTTATTCAGCGGCTCAACGAATGCTTCGACGCAGAGTGGATCTTCGAGATCCAGGAACACCGCGTCTTCGACGATGAAGTCGTCGTGCTCGGAAAGTTGACCGCGCAAGGAGTCGCGAAGTGTCAGTTTGGAAAGTCGCGAATCACAAGAGCGAAGAAGGACAACGCGGTGATCTCGCTCGGAGACGATCTGAAAGCCGCGGCCACGGACTGCTTGAAGAAGTGCGCCACGCTGTTCGGCGTCGGACTGCACCTGTACTTCGACGTTGGCCACACTGACACGAACCGAAATGGACCTGTCCATGGCAATGGCGCCGGCAACGGACATTCCAACGGTCCCGCCGATGCCAGAGGTTCTGAAGGTAACGGCGCCTCCGTCGGCCGCCTGACCGCGAAGCAACTGTCCGCGATTTTCTCCCTGGCCAAGGCGAAGGGATGGTCCAACAAACAGGTTCGCGACTTCTCGCAGGAAATGTTTGCGAAGCTGCCGGACTTCCTGACGAAGCGGGAAGCTTCGTCGGTTATCCAGCACTTGCAGGGAGGTCACGATGCTTGAACAGCAAACATCCCCGCGAGACTGGTCGTCGATGCTCCGGATTTCGAAGTCTCAGATTCAGACCTATCTGATCTGCCCTCGGAAGTTTTACTTCCAGTACGTCATGGGAGCGATGCCGGAGTTCATCCCGGCAAGTTTGCCGTTTGGCAGCGCGTTACACGCAGCGGTCGCTTCGTTTTACCTCGCACTGAAGGAAACCGGGACGAAGCCCGAACTGGCATTCGTTATTCGGGAATTCGAGATCGAGTGGGAGAAGGCAACTGCCGGACAGCGCATATCGTTCAAGGGCGAAACATCCATCGATTCTCACCTAGAACTCGGTGCGGCGCTCTTGCACAGGTTCTATGAAGATGTTCAGCCGCGAAGGATTGAAGCCGTCGAATATCCGTTTGCCGTAGCGCTGTCGGACCCCAATACCGGCGAGAAGTTGGATATGTCTCTTGTCGGGGTAATCGATCTCATCGAATCCGACGATGAAGGCAACCTGTTCATCGCGGAACTGAAAACCTCCTCCAAACGTTACGCGGAATCTCAAGGCGAAAACCAACTGGATGGTTTGATCTACGCGTACGCCATGGACCAGCTCGGCTTTCGGACGGGTAACGCGGAGACCTTGGTCCGCTACGACGTCCTCGTCAAGACGAAATCCCCGGCGTTCCAACAGATCTACTTCAATAAGATGCCGCAGGATCTCGGTCGGCTGGCGCGCTGGATTCTGGAAGTGCTTCAGGCGATCGAGCGTGAAAGCTTCTTCCCAACGTTCGGCTGGGCCTGCCAGAACTGCCAGTTCCGGAAACGCTGCTGGAGCATGTAGGCTGCCTCCTCCCTCCTCTGATTTCTCCGAAAACCACAGTTTGAATTCCTCAGAGGCTCCGCATGGGGCGGACGGTCCTCTTTGTTCAAAGGGCTGAGGATCGCAGCTTCTCAGGAAACAAGACGGAGCCGGTGTGCGGTGGGCGCACCGGTACGCCGTCGATTAACGCAGGTAACTGATCATTTAATGAAAGAAAGGAACAATGTATGTCTCAGGCAACCTTAATAGCGGATTCTGGCACGAGCAAAGTGTCGCGTGAGGAATTGAAAATGATCCCCACTCCGGAAGGAACGAGGACGTTCAAACCGATCCCGCACGCGGAAGTGGTCGATGCGTTGGTGGAGGCTTTGAATTTCCGCCACATCGGAGTTGTTCGCGACGAGTACGCAGTCTCGACCGACGGAATGAAGATGTTCGGTGTTCTCGATCTCGAGACGGCGTTCAACGGCTGCCGATTTGCGATCGGCGTCCGCAATGCAAACGATAGGTCGATGCGTTTTTCGCTTACGACCGGCTATCGTGTCTTTGTGTGCTCCAATCTCGCTTTCCAGGGCGAGTTCACCCCGGTCCTTGCGAAGCACTCCAAGAACTTCTCGATCCCCGATTCGCTCGCAATCGGAGTCGATCGTATTCAACGAAACTTCGAACCGCTTCGGCAGCAGGTTGAGCACTGGCAGTCGCAGCAGATCTCGGACGACGAGGCGAAGCTAGTCATCTATCGAGCGTTCATTCAAGGAGACCTGAGCGTTCCGCGTGCCCTCGCTCGCGACGTTCACCGGAACTACTTTGAGCCGACACATCAGGACTTCGCGCCACGTACCATGTGGTCGCTGTCGAACGCGTTCACGTCTGCGCTGAAATCGCTCGAACCCATCCAGTTTTTCCGCGCAACGGCAAAACTCGGGACCTTCCTCCACAGCAACAACTAATCAGCAATTCGATACACGAGACTCTCGGGGGGGGCCGTATCCTCAACGTCACTACGGCCCCCGAGAATCACTCAGTTGGCAGCGGCAAAAATGCGACTGCCCAGTGGATGGTTGACGGACCAAAATCAGGGGGCATACTATGTCACGTTCGTCGAAACATCTTATTGAAACAACGGCGGTTGTTTTTACGAGTGAGATGCGAAGCCCAAGGCTTGAAACCGCTTATCGTGAAACTTCTTTCATAGCGTATACGCTGCAGCATACGATTCGCATCCGTGTTGGCGAAAAGAACCCGGTTCTTGATTCGTTGCTTTCTGAAAGCGGGATCCAACGCTGGGCCTACATCACGGCATGCAATCCCGGTTCTGTCCGGTTAGCGGCGAGCGAGAACTTTGCGCGGCAACACGAACTTTGTCGGGAAATTCAGGCACGTGGCTTCACCATGTTTTCCGGTGAAGGTCGTAGTGACTTTCCGGAATGGCCACCAGAGCCGAGCATTTTGGTGCTTGGTATTGATCGAGAGCAGGCTATAGAAATTGGTCGTCAGTATGGACAGAACGCGATTGTCTATGGAGAACAAGGATCAAGTGTGGAGCTGGTCTGGATCGGCCCACGCGGATTTGAGAAGGATTAGATCTGTTGATCGTTTGACGAGGAATAAGGGCATGAGGCCATCCGCTTTTATGGTTTGGTCCATTTAGTATATGGACGTCTTTAGACTGCACGACCGCCTGGTCGCCGACTACGCCTCCTACGTCAAGAGTTTCATCCAAATCAAAGACGAAAGGATCGGCCAACACGTAGAAAAGAGCTTGGCCGAGGGATTACTTTGGCCGGAGCCGTTGATTCAATTGAATCCGGCGTTTGAGCCGGGGGAGTGGGTTGACGCTCTTGTTAAGGACGGGACCTTACATCCGGAATGTAGTCGAATCTTCAGGATTAAGCCGACCCCGACCGGGGAAAGCAAATCTCTTCGCCTCCATCAACATCAGGCTGATGCTGTTCGCGCCGCAAGAACTGGCGGCAACTACGTTCTCACGACCGGTACCGGTTCTGGAAAAAGTCTGGCCTATATCATCCCCATCGTTGATCGGGTTCTACGTGAAGGTTCTGGGAAGGGAATTCGCGCGATCGTCGTCTATCCGATGAATGCTCTCGCGAACAGTCAGTTCGGTGAGCTTCAGAAGTTCCTATGCCATGGCTACCCCGATGGCAAGCCGCCAGTGACCTTTAAAAAGTACACGGGCCAGGAACCCGATGCGGAAAAGCAGGAAATCATCGGCAATCCGCCAGACATTCTCCTTACCAATTACGTGATGCTGGAGCTGATTCTGACCCGGCCCCAGGAGAAGGCGCTTGTCCGATCCGCTTCGCAACTTCGCTTTCTGGTGTTGGACGAACTGCATACCTATCGTGGCCGACAGGGCGCAGACGTCGCGATGTTGATTCGTCGAGTACGGAACGCAGTATCGGCGGCTTCGATCCAGTGCGTCGGAACATCGGCGACGCTCGCGGGGGGCGGCACGATCTTAGAGCAGAAGAGAGAGGTGGCCAGCATCACCACTCTTCTCTTTGGTTCCGAGGTAATACCCGAAAACGTCATCGGCGAGACCTTGCGTCGAGCGACACCGGATCGCGATTTTCAAAACGCCGGCGAGATCAAAGAACTCAGCCGCCGCGTTGCGATTCCAAACCGTCAGCCGGCACAAAAATACGAGGAGTTTGTTGAAGATCCGCTTTCCGCCTGGATAGAGACAACCTTTGGCGTGACGACAGAGAAGGAAAGTGGCCGCCTTGTTCGAGCCAAGCCCCGGAGTATTTCGGGTCCTGACGGTGCTGCCACCGAGCTGAGCAACCTGACGGGATTGTCTAAAGAACAGTGTGCTGTCGCGATCCAGTATTGGTTGTTGGGCGGTTATCGCTGCGATCGGAATCCTGAAACGGGATTTCCCGCGTTTGCTTTTCGTCTCCACCAGTTCATCAGCCGCGGGGATACCGTGTATGCGTCAATTGAGCCAGAGGAGAGCCGATACATCACGGTTCATGGTCAGCAATTCGTGCCCGGAAACCGTGAAAGAGTCTTGTTCCCGCTCGTCTTTTGCCGGGAGTGTGGGCAGGAATACTACAGCGTCCGAGTTGTTCAGCGAGGTCCAGGCATACGAGGTTTTGAATCCCGGCAGGATCTTATGGATCGCGAGTCCACCGATTCCAGCGAGCCTGGATTTCTCTATCTCAATACTGTTAATCCTTGGCCTTCCGATACTCGCGAAATTGTAGCCAGAGTTCCAGTCGATTGGGTTGAAGAGGCCGCCGGTGGTCCGAGGATCAAGGCGAGCAGAAGGCCGGATCTTCCGGTGGCCATCACCATTGGACCCAACGGTGAGCAGGATTCGAGCGGTACTCCCTGCCACTTGCTGTCTGCTCCGTTTCGATTTTGCCTGAATTGTGGCGTGTCCTACGGATCTCGTCAGAATTCCGATTTCCCCAAGCTGGCTTCACTTGGCTCTGAAGGCCGAAGCACCGCGACTACGATTCTCACGCTTTCTGCAATTCGAAACCTGCATCGGGAAGACGATCTCACGCAGAAGGCACGCAAGCTTCTTAGCTTTACGGATAACCGGCAGGATGCCTCTTTACAGGCGGGGCATTTCAATGACTTCATTGAAATCGGATTGTTACGGTCAGCTCTATACGATGCTGTTCTCAAGAGTGCGCAGGGACTCACACACGACGAGTTAACCCATCGTGTGTATGAGAGCCTCAATCTTCCGCTCGAACTCTATGCTTCCGATCCCCAAGTTCGGTTTCAGGCAAAGACAGAAACGGAAAGGGCTCTACGCGAAGTTATAGGTTATCGACTCTACCGTGATTTGGAAAAGGGTTGGCGAATTACCGCTCCGAATCTCGAACAATGTGGGTTGCTTGAGATCCGTTATTCGGCTCTCGATGAACTCTGCAAAGCTCAGGACGTGTGGCAAGGGTGTCATGCGGCCCTGGTGTCTGCTTCTCCAAAGATTCGAGCCAAGATCACCAAGGTCCTTTTGGACTTCATGAGGCGTGGACTTGCCGTCAAGGTGGACTATCTGCGCGCAGACTATCAGGAGCGCATTCAACAGCTCAGCAGCCAGCGGCTGACTTCACCTTGGGCGCTCGATGAAGATGAGCGCATTTTGGAACAGGCTTGCTATCTCTTCCCGAGATCCTCCGGCCCACGTGATTTCGGAGACCACATCTATTTATCGTCCCGGAGTGGCTTCGGACAGTATTTGCGCCGACCTTCCACATTCGAGGACAACATCAGGCTCACTCTCGATGATACTCAGGCGATCTGCATTGATCTGCTGGAAGCACTTCGTGTGGGCGGACTTGTCGAGAGGGTTCTCGATCCACGAGAAGCAGGCGATGTTGGCGGATATCAGGTTCCCGCATCCGCGATGTTGTGGAACGCCGCGCAGGGGACGGTAGCATTTCACGATCCGATCCGCGTTCCAAGCCAGTCCAGCGCGGGTGGCCGCACGAACGAGTTCTTCGTGAGCTTCTATAAGGAGATGGCGCGCCAGACGCGGGGCTTTGAAGCGAGAGAACATACGGCGCAGGTGCCCTACGAGCTGAGAGTCGAGCGTGAGGAACGATTCCGTAGCGCAGAGCTTCCCATCCTCTATTGTTCGCCGACGATGGAACTCGGTGTAGACATTTCCGAGCTGAACGTCGTGAATATGCGCAACGTGCCCCCAACGCCCGCCAATTACGCGCAGCGCAGCGGACGCGCCGGCCGCAGCGGGCAGCCCGCACTTGTGTTTTCCTATTGCTCCACAGGAAGTCCGCACGATCAATACTTCTTCAGGCATCCAAATCGTATGGTCGCGGGTGGAGTGAGCACACCCCGCCTTGATCTTGGAAATGAGGACTTGATTCGGGCCCATATGCACGCCATCTGGTTGTCGGAAACCGGCGCTTGGCTGGGTAATTCGCTGCGAGACATTTTGAAGGTGGAAGGTCAATCGCCCACACTGGAATTCGCGGATAGTCTCCGAGACTCGATCGAGTCTCAGTCTGCAAAGGATCGCGCCGCCAGACGATCATCGAATGTTCTCGAAACGATCACGGGCGAACTGACAACGACCGACTGGTACAGTGCGAAGTGGCTGGAAGACACACTGAATCAAGCTGCACGCCAGTTCGATGCGGCGTGCGAGCGATGGCGTTCGCTCTATCGATCCGCACTCGTTCAGGCAGAGGCGCAGGACAAGATCATCCGCGATGCGGCGCGGCCCCTGCAGGATCGGCGTCAGGCGGAGCGCCTCCGTGCTGAGGCTGAAGCCCAACTCAAGCTGCTTGTCGAAGCGCAAAGTGCGTTTCAATCCGATTTCTACAGTTACCGTTATTTCGCAAGCGAAGGCTTCCTTCCCGGCTATAACTTCCCGCGGCTCCCACTGTCTGCTTATATTCCGGGCCGCCGAACTCGGCAGTCCCGGGATGAATTTCTATCAAGACCACGCTTTCTTGCCATTTCGGAGTTTGGTCCTCGTGCCGTCGTCTACCACGAAGGCGCACGCTACGTCATCCACAAGGTGATCCTGCCAGTGGAGCGTCACGATGGAGAATTTCCAACCAACCGTGTGAAACAGTGCGATGCATGCGGATACCTGCATCCTATCAATGCTGGTGACGGACCGGATCTTTGCGAACGTTGTAAGGCTGCTCTTCCTCTGCCCCTGAATGACATGTTCCGACTTCAGAATGTCAGCACCCGCCGCCGTGATCGCATCAGTTGCGATGAAGAGGAGCGCATGCGCTATGGCTACGAGATTCGTACTGGCGTTCGGTTCACCGACCGCGGCGGCCGTGCGTCCTACAGAACGGCTGAAATCGTCAAAGAAGGCGGCGAGACCTTCAGTAGATTCACCTATGGTTCTGCAGCGACACTATGGCGTATCAATCTGGGTTGGAATCGTCGGGCGGATCGAAACCAGCATGGTTTCGTCCTCGATATTGAACGGGGTTTTTGGGCGAAGAATCCGCAGGCAGCAACCGAGGACGTGGATGATCCGATGTCGGCTCGCACACGTCGCGTAATTCCGTTCGTGGAAGATCGACGCAATTGTCTGATCGTTGAGTTCGCGAAAGAGTTGCCACAGGAGGCGATGGCCTCACTCGCCGCGGCGCTGAAAAGCGCAGTTCAAGTGGAGTATCAGTTGGAAGACAATGAACTCGCGGTTGAGGCGTTACCGAACCGGGATGAACGACGACTGCTCCTCTTTTACGAATCTGCTGAAGGTGGCGCCGGTGTATTGCGCCAGCTCATCGACGATGTCGATGCCCTTGGCCGGGTTGCGAGACAGGCCCTCGATATCTGTCATTTCGACTCCGCTACAGGAGATGATCGCCACCGGTCTCCGAAATCGACTGAGGATTGCGAGGCTGCCTGCTATGACTGCCTGATGAGTTATGCCAATCAGCCGGATCACAAGATACTCGACCGCCAGATCATTAAGGACATTCTTTTAAGCCTGACGTCGGCGCGTGTCCAGGCTTCACCCGTGGTTGCGCCGCGTTCCGTACATCGAGAAACGCTGGAACGACAGGCCGGATCGGATCTCGAAAGAAAGTGGCTGAGTTTTCTGGAGCAGCATCAGTACCGGCTACCTTCCAGAGCCCAGCCCCTGATTGAAGCCTGCCACACACGCCCAGACTTCCTCTTTGAAGAGAGTCAGACGGCCGTCTACGTCGATGGTCCGCACCACGAATATCCCGAGCGTCAGGAGCGAGACAAGAGCCAGACTGCGTGTATGGAAGATCAGGGTTACACCGTCGTTCGCTTCACGCACTACGCCGATTGGAACGAAATCGTATCCCGTTACCCGCACGTCTTTGGTAAGGAGGTCTAGTGTTTGCCGTTGGATCTCTGGTCCGAGCCCGAGGGCGCGAGTGGGTTGTTCTCCCCGAATCTGATGAAAAGCTGCTGGTCCTTCGACCGCTGGGCGGTGCCGACGATGAAGTAACTGGAATCTACCTTCCTCTGGAAAAAGTCGAGCCCGCCCAATTCGAACTGCCGGATCCCAAAGACCTTGGCGATTATCGTTCATCACGTTTTTTGCGAGATGCGGTTCGCCTCAGTTTCCGCCACAGCGCAGGCCCATTCCGATCGCTGGGACGGATTGCCGTGGAACCCAGGCCGTATCAGTTGGTCCCGCTTCTCATGGCCCTTAAACTTGATCCTGTTCGGTTGCTGATTGCGGACGACGTTGGCATCGGAAAAACGATCGAGGCGGGTTTGATCGCGCGGGAGTTGATGGATCGGGGCGAAGCATCACGACTCGTTGTGCTTTGCCCGCCTGCTCTGGCAGAGCAATGGCAAAGTGAACTGGAAACGAAGTTTCACATCGAAGCCGAGCTTGTTCTGCCAAGCACCGCAAACCGTCTTGAACGGCATTGTCGCGTGGGCCAGTCGCTCTTCGAAGTGTTTCCGCACGTCATTGTTTCTACCGACTTCATTAAAGCAGATCGCCGCCGGGACGAATTCCTGCGTTCCTGTCCGAAGCTGGTCATTGTTGATGAAGCACATACGTGTGCATTTGGCGACAGCGGTGGCCGGCATCAGCGGCATGAGTTGCTCCGCGGATTGGCCGGTGATCCTGATCGTCACCTGATTCTCGTTACAGCGACACCCCACAGCGGCAAAGAGGAAGCTTTCCGCTCTCTATTGTCTTTGCTCAATCCGGACTTCGGTCAGTTGCCCGAGGATCTCAGCGGAAGGGAAAACGAATCTCATCGCCGTAGGTTAGCCGCTCATCTTGTCCAGAGGAGACGCGGGGACATCCAGCACTTCATGAAGTCCGATACACCCTTTCCGGCCCGTGAAGAGAAAGAAGACACTTACAAACTCTCGCCCAAATACAAACAGCTCTTTGAGCGGGCGCTCAGCTATGCCCGTGAAACTGTCACGGACAAGGCGGGTGGAGTGGTGCGGCAGCGAGTCCGGTGGTGGAGTGCACTGGCGCTACTCCGGTCATTGGGTAGCAGTCCGGCTGCGGCTGCCGAAACCTTGCGCAAACGTGCTTCGATGGACACAGAAACCGAAGAGGAGATCGATGAACTCGGTCGCCACGCTGTGCTAGATATTGCCGACGCCGAATCCATGGAAGGCATGGATGTGTCTCCCGGGGCAGATGCCGATGATCAAAGCGACACCGACGCGAAAGGCCGACCTCGTCTACTCGAGATGGCAGCGATCGCGGAGACGCTAAAAGGAAAGGAAGACGAGAAACTTCAGAAAGCCATCCACTTGATTCGGTCCTTAATCAGCGAAGGATTTCATCCAATTGTCTTTTGCCGATTCATCCCAACTGCTGACTACGTGGCTGAGCAACTCCGGCAGCATCTGAAGCATGTTGAGATCGCGTCTGTGACGGGCCAACTACCACCAACAGAACGCGAGGAACGCATTGCTCAACTTGCCAAGAGCGAACAGCGTGTGCTTGTTTGCACGGACTGCCTCAGTGAAGGCATCAACCTTCAGGACGGTTTTGACGCAGTCGTTCATTACGACCTGTCGTGGAACCCCACTCGACATGAGCAGCGCGATGGTCGTGTGGATCGATACGGTCAGCCGAATCCAAAGGTTCGCGTGCTCACATATTACGGAACCGATAATCAGATCGACGGCATCGTCCTGGATGTGCTCATGCGCAAGCACCGGACTATCCGGAATTCCCTAGGCGTGTCGGTCCCACTTCCAGTCGAAGCCGATCAAGTCATTGAAGCGATTTTCGAAGGTTTGCTGTTGCGGCAACAAAGTGGGCGCACCGGCGAACAACAACTGGCCCTATTCGAGGATTTCTTCAAACCTAAAAAGGAAGAACTTCACGCACAGTGGGAGAAATCTGCCGAGCGAGAGAAGCGTTCCCGCACGATGTTTGCACAGGAGACGATCCGGGAGGAGGAGATCGCACCAGAACTGGAAGCGGTTCGGGCGTCGCTCGGTTCTGAGGAGGATCTCAAGAGGTTTGTGACCGACGCTTTCCGCGCTCACAATGCCGTCGTCAGCGGCAGTAAGCCTGTGAAGTTTGAACTTCGTGAAACGCCGCGGGCTCTTCGGGACGCTTGTGGCAGTCAGGACTCCGTGGCGGCTCGCTTCGCGCTGCCGATTCAGGAAGGTGAAATTCTTTTGACCCGGACCCATCCCATTGTCGAGGGTCTGGCCACTTACGTTCTCGACACGGCGCTGGATCCTCAAAGCAACGGTATTGCGCGGCGAGGAGGTGTCATCCGAACAAGCCAGGTATCGCGACGGACCACATTGTTGCTTCTTCGTCTGCGTTACCACCTGACGACGAAACAGGGTGAGATCGAGCAACAGATTTTGGCCGAGGACTGCGTGCTCGCAGCATTTGCCGGAGCACCGGACCAGGCGGAGTGGCTGGATAACGCCGCCGCCGATGCTTTGCTGGCGGCTGTGCCGGAGGGTAATGTCCTGCCGGATCAGGCGACGAGTTTCATTGTCAGAGTGGTGGAGGGCAGAACGTCCCTGACCCCACATCTCGATTCCATTGCCCGCACCCGAGCCCAGATGCTTTTGGATGCGCATCAACGTGTTCGCCGTGCGGCTCGAATGCGCAATGTGAAGCAAGTTGCGGAGCCGCAGTTGCCCGTCGATATTCTGGGCATCTACGTTTACCTTCCTTCAGCAGGAACCGTCTGAGCATGGCTTTACGGCGGCGCACCACATTCACGACCGTCCGGACAGAGGGTGGTCTCCTGCCAGCCGATCTGTTGCAACGCATCATAGATGGCGACCGCGACCTCGGAAGGCTGAGTCCGCAGGATTATCACCTCGCCGAAGGAGAGCGTCTGAACGAAGCGATTAACCGATCGTGGACTCGCCTTGTTGGCGCATGGGCGGGTTTTCAGGCAGCGGCTTCTGGACTGGTCTCAGGAGATCCCGCCACTGGTCTAACCCGTGAACGTTGGCTACTGATTCTATTCCAGGAATTTGGGTACGGACGCTTGCAGGCTGCTAAAGGATTGGAGGCAACCGGCAAAACCTACGCCATTTCTCATCAGTGGGTGAATACCCCTATTCATCTCGTGGGGTGCGGTGTCGATCTGGACAGACGGACACCGGGCGTGGCTGGTGCAGCTCGCAGCAGTCCGCACAGTTTGGTTCAGGAATTTCTGAATAGGACCGAGAAGACATTCTGGGGATTCGTGTCCAACGGCCTTCGGATACGTATCCTTCGGGATAATGCACGCCTCACCCGCCAGGCATACGTTGAGTTTGATCTTGAAGCCATGATGCGAGGCGAGGTTTATTCCGATTTTGTCTTGCTGTGGCTGCTCTGTCATCAATCTCGTGTAGAGAGCGACAAGCCTGAAGAGTGTTGGCTTGAGCGTTGGTCACGAACCGCACAAGATCAAGGCGCGCGGGCGTTAGACACTCTGAGGAAGGGAGTTGAAGAGGCGATCCAGGCCTTGGGCCGAGGCTTTCTGTCACATTCTTCCAACGAGGTGCTGCGCGGAAAACTGCGCTCAGGTGCGCTGTCCACGCAGGATTTCTACAGGCAGATTCTGCGTCTCGTGTACCGCCTATTATTCCTGTTCGCTGCAGAGGATCGGCATCTCCTCTTAGACCCCAAAGCGAGTGAAGAAGCAGTGAGCCGTTACGGCCGTTTTTACTCGACGAGTCGCCTCCGATCTTTAGCTCTCAGTCGGCGTGGTACGCGACACGCGGACCTGTTTCATACGATTCGGCTTGTGATGCAGAAACTGGGTGAGGATTCGGGCTGTCCGGAATTGGGTTTGCCTGCGCTCGGCGGCTTCCTGTTCTCGAACTCAGCGCTTTCGGATCTTGAACCATGCGAGATTACGAATCGCGATCTATTGGAGGCCGTCCGATTTCTTGCGATTACCTCGGACTCTGATCTTAATCGACCTGTAGACTACAAAAATCTCGGGTCGGAAGAATTAGGAAGCGTGTATGAGTCTCTGCTGGAACTGCATCCTGAAATTCGAATTGATGCTGCCGTGTTCGAATTGGGCACGGTTGGAGGTCATGAGCGTAAGACTACGGGCAGCTACTACACACCCACGAGTCTGATCACTTGCCTGCTCGATTCAGCGCTCGATCCAGTGATTGAGGAAGCCGTCAGGAAAACGACTCCAGAAGCCAGTCTTTTGGCGCTCAGAGTTTGCGATCCAGCTTGCGGCAGCGGCCACTTTCTCATCGCCGCCGCGCACCGAATCGCCAGGAAGGTCGCGGCCGTTCGGACTGGCGACGACGAACCCTCGCCGGACGCAACGCGGACTGCATTGCGGGATGTTATCGGCCATTGTATCTACGGCGTCGATTTGAACGGGATGGCCGTGGAACTTTGCAAAGTCGCCCTTTGGCTGGAGGCGTTGGAACCAGGTAAACCCCTTTCATTTTTGGATGCACACGTCAAGTGCGGTAACAGCTTGTTGGGAACGACGCCTGCCCTTCTCGACCAAGGAATTCCTGATGCGGCATTCCAGCCTATCGAAGGCGATGACAGGGTGTTCGCGTCAGCACTGAAGAAGAGAAACAAGAAGGAGCGTGAAGGTCAGACCTCCATGTTCACGGCGTTCGATAACGAGGCCGACTTAGCTAGCGAAATTTCTGCCGGCTTCGAATCACTCGAGATCTTGGACGATAGTTCCTTTACCGGAGTTCGTGAAAAGGAACGACGTTTTCTAGAACTGGAATCCTCTACTGCGTATCAGCATTTAATTCTTACAGCTAACGCATGGTGTGCTTCGTTTGTGTGGCACAAGGCATCCGAAGCGCCTGAAGCCATCACCGAAGACGTATTTCGAAGATTACGTTCCAATGCAGGATCTGTGTCTGAGTCCATCCGAACGGAAGTGATCCGGCTCGCAGATCTATATGATTTCTTCCACTGGCACCTTGCGTTCCCTGAAGTCTTCGCACGCGACGGCTTCGATGTAGTCCTTGGAAATCCGCCCTGGGAGCGCATCAAGTTACAAGAGACCGAGTTTTTTTCGCAGATGGCACCTGATATTGCGAGAGCTGCGAATGCCGCAATACGAAAGAAAGCCATCGCCAGACTGCGGGAAGACAACCCCAGATTGTGGAACGATTGGCACGATGCTCTGCGTCGCGCGGACGGGGAGCTGAACTTCGTACGCAACAGTGGACGCTATCCGTTGTGCGGGTGTGGAGATGTGAACACCTACAGTCTCTTCGCAGAGTTGAACCGCTCGCTGACAGGAAAGGGAGGGCGTGCCGGTTGCATTGTTCCAACAGGCATCGCAACTGACGCCACCACGCAATCTTTCTTTAAAGATCTCATCGAGACGGGATCCCTCGCTTGTTTGTTTGGATTCGAGAATGAAGGCAAGCTGTTTAGCGGAGTTGACCATCGCGTGAATTTTTGTCTCCTCGTGCTTGACACGAAGTCCGCTCAGCCGAGTGCCGAATTTGGGTTCTTCCTGCGTCATCCCGATGTTCTTCGAGAAGAGGAACGACGATACCGATTGGACGCGACGGACATCGCGCTTCTCAACCCTAACACTCACACTTGCCCTGTTTTTCGGACACGTCGAGATGCGGAACTCACCAAAAGCATTTATCGCAGGGTTCCAGTGCTCTGGAGAGAGGAAGATCGCGATGGCGGGCCGTGGCGTGTCTACTTCTGCAGTATGTTCCATATGTCCAATGACTCCCATCTGTTCCGGACTCGAGACGAATTGGCGAGTGCCGGTTGGAGACTCGACGGGAATGTGTTCACTTCCGGTCAGGCTCGATTCCTGCCCGTCTACGAAGCGAAAATGATTTCTCACTATAACCATAGGTTTGGCGACTTCAGCCTCGTCGCACCTGGGGATCGAGCGCATATTTTGCCTACACCTGGCCATGACTTGCTCTTGCAACCTGATTACGTTCCTAAACCACGATATTGGGTGGACGAAGAAGAGGTTGCCACTCGTATTCCAGACTGGTGGGCAAGCCAGTGGTTCCTCGGTTGGCGGGACGTTACAGATCCCCGGAGTAGCGTCCGGACTGTAGTCTGTTGCGTGATTCCACGCACGGCAGTTAGCGGGAAGTTTCCCCTCCTGCTTAGCCGAGAACATCGCAAATGGTTTCTTTCTGCGACACTCTCGTCTTTCATTTTTGATTACGTTGCCAGGCAGAAAATTGGTGGCGTGTCGCTATCTATGTTTGTTATTCGACAGCTTCCTGTCTTGCCACCTGGTGCAGCCGCCCAATTGTTCAGCAAACTTGGAATTGACGTTCAGGTCGAAGAATTTTTCCAAAGGTGCGTGCTGGAGCTCACCTACACGTCGTGGGACTTGGAAGCATTCGCACAAGAGTACGGCTGGTCCGGACCGCCATTCCGTTGGGACGAAGATCGCCGTTTCCGGCTTCGTTGCGAACTGGACGCCGCCTTCCTCCACATGTACCTCGGACCGGAATCCGAGTGGCGCCAGCAACCGGACGCCCTCACCCACGCGTTTCCCACGCCCCGTCACGTAGTGGACTACATCATGGAAACCTTCCCCATCGTAAAGCGCAAGGACGAGGCGAAGTTCAACGGCGACTACAGAACCAAACGCGTCATCCTCGAAATCTTCGATGCTCTTGCGGATTCGATGCGGACCGGGAAACCATATCAAACCCGCCTCGATCCACCGCCAGCGGATGTGACATGCTGCCATCCGCGAAAGAAACTCGGAATTCTAGCCTTCGGTTCACTCATCGGCGATCCGGGTGAAGAATTGCGCAGCAGAATCATAATGCGAATCAGGACCACGACACCGTTTCCAGTTGAGTTCGCAAGATACAGCGGCCGCACTAGAGGCGGAGCACCGACACTCGTCAGACACGAGGCGAGCAAACCTATTGCTGCTGAGATTCTTGTTCTCGACGATTCCATCTCGCTCGATGAAGCGAGAGACATGCTGTGGCGGCGAGAACGCCGCAAGACCGGTTCTGGTGAAAAGTATATTGAGGGCACTTCCGAGAACACTGTGCTGGTGCGGGAAATCTCCGATTCTCCCAGCGTGGCTTCAGTCCTCTACACCGACTTCTTGCCAAGCGGTAAGATTGATCGACCATCCGCCGCCGAACTCGGCGCCCATGCCATCCAGAGTGTCAGCAAAGCTGAGCCCGGAATGGACGGTATCACCTACTTGATCAACGCGATGTCTGCGGGGATCAAGACTCCGCTAACCGAGGGATATACAGAGGAGATTTTGCGCCAGTCAGGAACCAGCTCGCTCAGGGAAGCTCTTGAAAAATTGAGACCGAAGTGAATTCACCAATTCTTTCTGAACGCATCTTCAAACGTAAGACGGATCTGTTTGGCGGCGACTACGGTATGGAGCGCGTGATCCTCGGATTCTACGGCACGATCGCCGGTGCCCAGCGAAGGGGCTGGTCATGACGAGGCCATTTGGACCCGGCCCATCGCGCGAAGACGACACAATGGAACAGGAGTCCCTTTTCGGGGAATTGTGGGAAAAGGGGAAGCTGTCCACAACCCCGCCGTTCATCTGGCCCGATGCACGTATTCACGAAGGCTCCGGTCATTACACTCCCATGCCTTCTGCTCCTAACCTCTTTGCGGAAGCCGACCTGATCAACGGACTCATTGTCGGCCCCGCTCGTGAGACGGTTCGATGGCTAACCGAACTTCTCCGCAATGGCGGAAAGCGAAGGATCTATTTAGTCCTGGTGGTGTTTCCAGCCGGTCCCACGCGGAAAGAGCACCTCAACGCAATTTTCGCGCTTTGCGCCTCCTGTCAAGGAAGCGAATGCGCTTTAGAAGTTCACGTGCTACCGATGTTCCGGTCTTTTGGCACTGACTGCGAGCTGTCGAATCTCCCACCAACGGTCATCCAAGGCATCACGACAAAAACCGACTACACGCTGATGAGCGTCGGTTCGGTTGGAGATTCCGGTTGCGATGACGTTTTCCTTGGTAGCTGCAACTTCGTGTTCCAACCGGATGATGCCATGAGAGCCCAGTGGGGGACGTGGTTCGAATATATCCGCCAAAGGGCCGCGCTTCTGACGGCAGACGCGCTCCAGATTCCTAATCTGGTCCCGGCCCAAGGAGATTCGGAAGCCACGCGCCTCTGGGAAGCTTACGTGATGGCTTGCGAGGCGAAAACTCCTTCGACGACCGCCCTAATCGTCGATTCCGAAACAGGAGAAGTGAGGACCGACGCCAACGGCAACAAGATAATTCCATGGGACGAAGGGGTGACGGCGCTCGATCCACTCGCACAGGTCGTTCAACAAGTTTACGCGACCGGTTGGCTTGTCACCATTGACAGAGCAACGCGCATCAAACCTCTGATCATCCCCGTTAACGCGACGTTTTTCGGGCAGCAGGCGATATTTAAGACGGGAGCCGCTAAGCAAACCCAGTCCTTCGATCTAAAGGTGCTGGATGAAGACGCTGGCAAGAACGTTGAAGGCTGCCGTCAAGTGACAGATTTGATGGACATGCTTACTTATCCGCTGAGTCCCGGAAATCGTTGGTTGTCCAATGACGCCAAGGGCTTGCTCGATCAGGAGCTCGAAGCACGGAACAAGAAGGGCAAGGAACTACTGCTCAAAGCATTGGGCGGTTCTGATATCAAGGAATTTATTGCGAAACGAAAGGACAGTATTCGCGAGGATCTGAACAACATGTCTCGCCACCTCGGTCAGGGCGATGCTGTGCCCAATGACAAGTTGAACACGATTCTTGATGAGGTTGAAAAACGGGTGAGACAGGCCCTCGACGAACGGGTCACGCCTCGAGCTGTTTACAACCGCATCCAAGCGCCGAACCTCACCGCGAAAGCGGAGCCTGAAAACTGGAATCAGCCCCTTTCCCTGCTCGTACGTTCCGCAAAAAGTGTTCGCCAGCCCCCCGCCGATTCTAGCTTTTATGACCTGTCGTTTTCGAAGGCAGATTTCCAGAAAGCCAGTGATGTGTTTGGGGATGTCATGGTTGCAAGTCAAGATTCAAAGCGGGCCAAAAAAGAGTTCCGCAAGATCGATGAAATCAATGACGCCGACGAGAATTCGGCAAAGGAAAAGTGTCAAGAGGTGTGGCTCATTATCAAGGGCGGCCAGGCTGAATGAAGCGACATCTACGCAGGCTTTGAAGCCTGGCGCAACCCGAAGTTGGGATGAAAACAAGGCTCACTCCTTACTACATCAATCTCGTATACGACGCGTGCCTCAAGTCCTTTTGGAGAAAGAACGCGTTGGCCAAGTTCTTGCGCCAATGCGGCGTAGCAGAGGCTTTCATCACTAGTTGGGGGCCAGAGGAATCGAAGAGAGATTTCTTGGACAGGCTCTTTGCAGAGCTTCCCAAGACCGACAAGGGCCGGTCCGGACTACTTCGCATGGCAACCTTCTTAATCGATCAGGAAAGTTTTCCGGACCTTCAGGGTTGGGAAGATTCGGCGCAAAAGATCAAGGCTGCGCATGACGCGGTTTCTAAGGTTCGCGTCTATCACTCAAAGCAGCAAGATGAACTTCAGTCGGATGAAGATCGGTCAAAGGCGAAGCAGGAATTTGCCAAACGCCAGCAGGAAGTAACCCGCTCTCAACAGACCCTCCAGAAGCTGAACGAGAGATTGAATGATTTGGGCCGGGAACTCGGCAGCCAGGAAGCTGGTTATAAATTTCAGAACTGGTTTTACGATTTGCTCGACTTTTCCGAGATACCCAACAGAAAACCCTATGTTCATAACGGTCGGCAGATAGACGGTTCTCTTACCGTCTCCGGCACTACTTATCTGGTCGAACTGAAGTTCACGACAGAGCAGGCCGGCGCCACTGACATTGACACGTTCCACAAGAAAGTCACCACCAAGGCGGACAATACGATGGGTGTGATGGTTTCAATATCGGGCTACTCTTCAGTAGCCCTCAAGGAAGCATCAGGTGACAGGACTCCTCTTCTGCTGTTGGATCATGGCCATATCTATCTGGTTTTGGGCGGAATGATGGGGCTGGCTGATGTAATAGATCGGGTTCGCCGTCACGCGTCTCAAACAAGTGAAGCATATTTGCCGGCTTCAGAATTCAGCGGCTGACCGGGATGACGACATGGGCGCGACGCCGAATACATTACCCGTCTCGACAGCCACGCGCGGTGTGCTAAAGACCGGAGCCTCGATCGCGTGCTTGATGACGCTCGCCGCCGTGCTCCGCAAGTGACGGTTCTGGGGGACTCGCGATAGTACGGCGATAGCGAGCGGCAGCGCCTGTCTAGAATAAGTTCCCCATGGATCTGCAAAATAGGAGTCGGCCAAGAGTTACTGCTATCCGGAAATTTTGGGGCGTGCGTTATCATAAGCGGCGATGCGCCCGGATACAGAGCACGAAAAACGTCCAGTTCGGTCCGAAGAAGTGTCTGTGCTTCAGAATTCTCGCAGAACGACTGACGAGTCGATCGTTTGCGACGGAGGGCCCGAAGACCGCGATACTGAGGTTTTCCCTCATTCGCTTCCTCCGTTGACCGAGCCGACTGCCATATCAGTCAACTGGCGACATACCTACGATCCCAATCGGCGTCGTGCAACCTTCCGGGTTCCATATCCAGTTCTTGAGATCGCATTGCAAAAGAAAGACGACCTTACGCAAAAACTCCCCCAACGCTTTGAGAACGGGAGGAGAACAGTCGCCGGAATGCGGCTTTTTTTTGAGGTTGCGGATCTCATCATAGGGAGTTCCGATTTTACTCAGTGCAAATTCCATCGTCGCGGTGAAAACGGCGAATCCCGCATATTCGGCACGGCCTTTATCGATTGCAACTTCGAGAGATGCATTTTGGGTGGAACAGTGTATCGTCACGTTAGATTTGAACGTTGCACGTTCCGCCGTTGTGACTTCGGTATGTCGCAGTTTGTCGATTGTCAGTTTCAGTCGTGCAAGTTCACAGAGTGCACCAGCGAACACGTCTCGTTCTCCGCGACGGAGATCGACCCGTCCGCGTTTCTTGCGGGAGCGACGGTACCGCTTTACAACTACAATTCACCCTATGAAGGCGAGCCTACGCCTCAGGCCCTGAAGAGCCAGTGGTTGGAGATACGCCGTGCAATCGCCGCGCAACTCGTGAAATCGAACGGAGAGATCTGCCACACAACGAATTGTGATGCTGCTCTTGTCGAACTGAAGCATGAAGAGTTGAGGCTGCGAATAGATCTATTAAAAGCTCGCCCTTTGCGGGCAGGGGTCAAGTCGTCAGCTCTGGAGGCGGCCCGATGCGCAGTCCAGTGGATCATTCTGGTCGGGACGAAGGGGGGAACGTCACTGGCCCGGTTGGGCGTTATCGCTATCGTTGCGGTCCCAACGTACGCGACATTGCTCTCATTCTCTACCGTCGAGTTTCAAAACGAGTCGTGCCGATTGGCCGAGGTTACTTTTCCAGCAATAGTCGAGCAGCTAGCGCGCGCAACTTCTCTCTTTCTGGCCATCGGGTTTACTGCGTTTGTCGGTCACAGTCTGGTTGAGACGGTACTTCTCACCGCAGGTTCAGCGCTGGGACTAGTCTGGTACGCGTTACTCGCGGCTGTCGTGATCCGTCGTGTCTATAGATGAGATCACAACGTTGGTCCGCTCAGCAGCGGTTCCGCCATTTGCAGCACTCTTTTTGTACGGAAGCTATGCACGCGGAGACTATGATGAGTCGTCTGATATTGACATCATCCAAGTTACGGCAAAGGCAGCTGCGCCGTACGCAGAAGCGAAAATCAACTTTACTTGTTACACTGCAGAGCAACTGACGATTCTCGCGAAGAATGGCTCGCTATTTGCCAAGCACCTCGTTCTTGAAGCTGTACCGCTCGTTGATCCCGACAATCTCTTGGGAACATTGAAGTCTATCTACGTCGATCCTAACGACTATCAAGGCTTATGCCGGGATATTAAATGCGCGATTCCGGTCGTGGCGATTTCCGAGGACACGTTCAAAGAAAATTCGCGGCATTATTCCGCAGCCGCAGCTTATCTTTTGAGGACCTATGCGTACGCAAGAGCCTTTGAGACCGGTGCCAACTCTTTTTCGATGCGACATGTGGCGGATCAACTTGGCGATACTCGACCGACGGAACGATTGTCCGATCTTCGACGTCGCCAGGAGTATCGGCAATTCCAAGAAGTCGTGGATCTTCTTAAGGAATTTACCCAATCTGAATACTCATTAAGGGAAGAATCGCTCGAAGCTTTCGTTGTTAATTCTTTTGGATCGTGTGAGCTGGCCGTTCTAATCGGGTTGAGGATCCTCGCTCGCGGTGATTTGGTAACCTACTTTCTCATTCGGGAGAGAGCCAGAACATGAGCAGAGAATTCGCCATCATCGGAGACGTACACGGCGATGCGAGCCGCCTCATACAGCTACTAGAGAGCCTTCGGAACAGGCGATTGATATTTGTTGGCGACTATCTGGATCGTGGCGGCGAAACTCGGAGAACCTTGGAGCACCTTGTTGAATTGAAAGATCGGCATCCCGAAACGGTCTTTCTTCGAGGAAATCATGAAGCGAGCTTTCTCGCCTTCCTCGACGGTAAGCTGCAATTCTATGAGTTTGCCGCGCTCGGCGGCATTCCAACGATAAAAGCGTACTTGTCGCGGGCTACTAGTGATGTGCGTGTTGAGTTCCTTCGTGTTTTTCCAGCTTCCCATCGTCATTTTATTGAAAGCTGTGCTGATTTTTTCGAAACATCCGATTTGATCGTATCTCACTGCGGAATCAATCCCGATACTCCAACGAGTAGGGATGCACTCGATATTGTGATGGGCACGCACGAACAGCTCTTTTCGCCGGAATTTGATCCGCCGAAACTGGTTGTTTGTGGACACTACGCTCAGACTTCCGGGCTGCCATATACGCGCGGCAATTTCATCTGCATCGATACTGGGTGCGGAACTCTGGGAGGCCCGTTAACTGCGTTGCTCATGCCGGAGCGTCAGTTTCTCCAGGTATAGGTAATCAATCTTGGCCGACCCTTCCAGCCGGGATTTGCGGACTCGTGAAAGCCTCGGCGGTAATCCCAACTAGCGCAGAGAATGTCATAGGCTTTGCTGAGTTGGCGCGATGACGATGCCGCTGGATTCTTCACTCAAGTCGATCGGGCCGCCAATTTCAAACGCGATTCCGCTCTTCGCCGAGGCACCGAGGCCGCGGCGGGAGTCCGGCCGCAGGATGCTAAGAACCCAGCCGGATTGGAGGATCTGGCGAGGGTATGCTGCTGTTTTGAGCTTGGATTTTGTCAGAAAAAAGATATACTTTTTCTGACAAAATGTCGTCGGGATAACAGATGCAAGCTATTGATACACAAGTTAAAAATCGGATATTTGGTTCGGGTAGAGGCTCTCTGTTTACGCCCACTGATTTTGTTGACCTTGGCACGCGTTTCGCCGTGGACAAAGCCCTCTCGCGATTGGCCGCCAGCGGAACACTCCGGCGGCTAGCACGAGGCCTTTATGACTATCCCAAAATGCATCCCGTGCTCGGACCGCTCCTTCCAACCCCCGATGCTGTTGCTCAGGCCCTTGCGCAACGCGATGCAGTTCGGCTCCAGCCAGCGGGCGCGTACGCCGCCAACCTACTCGGACTTTCGGAACAGGTGCCGGCAAAGATCGTATTTCTCACGAATGGACCTAGTCGCAGAGTGAAGGTCGGCTCGATGCAGATCACGCTGCGACGAACAACACCTCGAAATGTCGCGACAGCCGGTCGGTTGAGTGGACTCCTGATTCATGCGTTTCGCCACTTGGGCAAAACCAATATCACTCCGTCGCACATCAAACATCTACGGCGCACTTTGCCGCAAGCGAGGCGCAAGGAGCTCCTTCGAGATCTGCGGTATGCGCCAGCGTGGATGCATTCGGCCTTTCGTGAGCTGGCTAGCGACGAAGGTTAACAAAATGCGCCTGGCCTTCCTTCAGCTTCCGGTTTCCGAACGTGCTTTGTATTTCGAGCAAACGGCGCTCAGGCGGAGTCTTCACCCAGCCATCATGGAAAAGGACTTCTGGGTGTGCTGGTTGCTGAGCGTGCTCTTTGAGGAACCTGAATTCAATCAGGCGCTGGTCTTCAAGGGTGGAACCTCGCTATCCAAGGTTTTCGGCGTCATACAACGTTTCTCTGAAGACATTGATCTGTCTTTGTCGCCGGCCTACTTGGGAGTTTCTGAGGACGATGAGAAGGTAATCACCAGCCGGACAAAGCGTGACGCATGGATGGAACGCCTGCAACAAATCTGCGAGACAGCAGTGCGAGATCAAATACAGCCAGCACTAGAGCGGAGAATTCGCGACCTTCTCGGTACGAGGCCACATGACGGCGCATGGGCCGAGTTCTTTTTGGATCCGGAAACACAATCGCCGGTGATCCTTTTCCATTACCCCGTGACGCACGCTTCCGGGTTTGCCTATCTCCTCCGGAACGTGAAAATGGAGTTCGGTTCTCTCACGGACCAGCGCCCGGTAGACACGCGCCGCATTCGGCCATGGATTGCCGACGAATTGGAGAACTCCTTTCAGGACTGGAAGTGCGAAGTTATAGCGCTCGAACTGGATCGTTCCTACTGGGAAAAGGCTACGATTCTTCACGCTGAACACCATCGAGCCGCGGAAAGCCGAATGCCCGTCCGTTTTTCGCGCCACTACGCAGACATGGCTGCTTTGGCACGACATTCCGAAAGCCGTTTTGCTGTGGACCGACATGACGTGCGAGAGCGAGTCGTTGCTTGGAAGGATCGATTCTTCGCACGAAAATGGGCTCGATACGACCTCGCCAAGCCAGGAACGTTTCGGCTGATACCACCGACTGGCCGGATTGCAGAGCTGAGGGGCGACTATTCAGCGATGCGTGACATGTACATGGTGGATCCGTTGCCGTTCGACGATGTTCTGGCCACTCTCGCGGATCTTGAAGCCACGATCAACGGTGCGGCAACGACTTGACGATCGTGCTCAGTTTTTCTGCGCCCAATGCCTATATGCCTCGATCCATTTCCAGCCGTCAGGCGGCGGGTTCGAGTACTGAAGTTCACGGACGTCTAGCAACAATTGTTCGCGACCACGACGGCAAACAAACACGATCCGTTCGTCATCGGTAAGGTCGACTTTCTCAACCTGAACCTTTGCGCCGAGGATGACGGATTCGAACGGAAAGCGCATGTTCTCTTCGATCATCGTGTAGAACGCCGTGACCTGCTCTGACTCACCGTAGGCGTCAACCAGAGCTTCTTCGATCATTTCGTCGAGTTCAGACTTCGACAGCCGCTTTGTTCTGCCGGCCACATTGTCATTGCGGGTTTTTGATCGCTTCACGCTGGGGGGTGCCTCCACGCACACACGAACAAGATTTTCATTTCGCGAGCGTCTCGCCGGCGGTTTCAAAATTCGGTAATCGTCCGTTCACACCGCTGTTTGATGATCGCAGCGACCTTCTGTGTATCTGCCTGGCTCAAGTCGATCGTGAGTAATGCTTCAAGAATCTTTCCCGCTAACGCCGGAACACGCCTTTTCACGAGCGGCTTTGCAAGGCCGGTCTCTTCAGCCAGTTTTTCGAAATTTCCAGGCGCAATATTGTCGAGCAGATACTCGCCGCCGAGCTTCATAGCCATCTTCCTGCTCAACTCGGGATAGTAGAGCGTGCAGACCAGATCGTAGAGTGGAGCGAATCTCACGCTGTCTTGTCCGGGGCCGTAAAGCAGAGAAAAGTTCTTCCCGTGGGCGTCATGATTGCCAATGAGGTAATTGAAGATCGCCGCATCAAGCACGCGCTGCAGGTCGATGACGGGAGCACTTGAGACGGCGCGCAGGAGATCGAAGCATTGTTTGAAGGAAGGCCCGCCCTCATTTTGATATTTGTTCTCGGAAACGATACCTAATGCCTGGCAGAAATCCTCTTGATGTAGGCGCTCGTACTGCAGTCCCTCAGGCGCTTGAGTCGATGTGCGGTCATAGCGTTCGATCAGCGCGTAATCCATTCCCTGAATCGTTCGGGTCTCTGCGGCGGCAGCGGGAATGTCGACGGCAGAAGCCAGCCGCAGGCATAGAACTTCGTTAAAGGGTACTCCCACAAAACGTTCGCTTGCCGGTTTGAGAATGTGTGTACTTGGAGCGTTTTCCAGCGGAATCGAAATCTGCGTTCCCGACACTTTAACGGCGACTTTATCTTGCGCTCCTGCGAGGGACAGACGGACATCGTCCTCTCCCGCCAGAAGTGGACGGCGCGGCAAGGTCTTGAGGACTGAAACCAGATCGTCATCCGAAAGATCGCGATAGCGGGCGGTGCTGTCGGGGAGCGGTTGTCCTGCCGGCATGAATGTCACGGCCCCCGCGCACTCGCCGCCGATCTTCTCGAGCATAGCGAAGTCGTTTCTCGCACTAATGCCCAGATTCCGAGCGACAAGTTCACGCTGGCTTTGTTCGGGCAGAATTCCGCCAAAGAATCCACGGCATTCTTTTTGTGTAAATCGACCTTTCCTCAAGGGGAGCGATTGCGAAAGGGCG
>Ga0137427_10000315_pt1 | contig 26067 bp, 27 predicted proteins | sample EasRivERMZT700_2_FD_102309 | JGI IMG/M metagenome (GOLD analysis project Ga0137427, IMG submission 102309) | Soil microbial communities from meander-bound floodplain in the East River, Colorado, USA - East River MetaG ERMZT700_2 | ecosystem: Environmental > Terrestrial > Soil > Floodplain ...
GTGTCGAAGAACTCACGCTCGCTGAGCATCACGACCGAGGGGAAGGAAGCAGCCGTTCCGCCTGCCACGCTGCGGTCGGTCGTGATGATGGCCCAATCGGCAAAACAGTCGAGTGTGGAGAGGTCGAGCGTCGGCAGCCCGTACCCGCCAAACGAGAGCAACGCGGCCGGCCGATCCGGAGGCACGCCAAAGCGGCGGCGGGTCTCGTCACGCGGCCTCACTGGATGCCGGGCGATCAGCGGGATTCTTCGCACGGTGGGGAAGACCTCGAAGCCGCCGGCGAACGGCAGCTCGAGCGCGAGTGCGGCCTTCCGATACGCCGACCGGATCGACGGAATCAGGCGCGGCGCGGTCGCGGCGAAGTCGGCGTAGCCGTCATAGATCCAGTCCCAGGTGAAGTTGCCGATGGCAATCGCCGGGACGCTGGCACGCACGGCGACCTCGAAGGCGAGAGGCGGGATGTCCGCGACGATCAGCGCCGCATCTCTCGGCAGCAGCACACGCTCCGCATCAGCGCGTGCCGCCAGAGTCTCGTGAAACGCCACCGCCTCCCGCACGGTGGCGGCATCGTCATGCGCGAGGCTGGTGGATTGCACGACGCCGGTATCGGATTCGCCGGGCACGAGCGTGTATGGAACTCGCACGGTGCGCGCCAGCAGCTCCGGACTCACCGCCGATCGAATGACGATCGACAGGTCCGGGCAGGCAGCACCGAGCGCATTGATGACTTCGACCTCTCGGGAGGCGTGGCCAAAGCCGTGGCCGGAAATGTAGAAAACGACGGAGGACAAACGAAAAGGAGTGTACCCCGGCCCTCGCCGAAACTGTTACGATGCCGTGAATGAACGAACGGGATTGTTTTACCGAGAAGACGGAGATGAAGCCGATGTCGCTCTCGTGCCCGCAGTGCCGGCATCGCGACGACTACCAGATCAAGTGGCTGCGGCGCACGAAGAAGGATCGCATCCCCGGCGGCGCGGCCGACCCGGGCGAGAAGGCCCTCTTCGAGAAGTTGCGCGATCACCTGTATCGCGTGGATGACTACGCGAACTGCTCGCGCTGCCGCCGGCGGTTCGAGATTCCGTCGCACCAGTCGATGGTGTTCCTGTGAAACAGGGCGGGCTAAGCCCGCCCCTACGTCTGTCGCTACGACCCGCCTCCCTGTCTCAATACACAAACGGCACCATCCGCCACCGGACGCGTTGTCGATAGGCCTCATACGCGCCGCCGAACGCCCGCCGAAGATCGCGCTCCTCGAACGGAATCGCCACAACGAGATAGAACGTGCTGACCGCCGCGAAGACGAGTCGCGTGCCGTTCATCGCCGGCGCCAGCCAGACGAGTAGCAACCAACCGAAATAAACCGGGTGTCGTACGAACGCGTACGGGCCGCCGGTGTCCAGCTCCGGCGTCTCGGTTGAGGGGCTGGCCGCGAACGCCTGCCGGACGCCTGCCAGCTCCAAGACATCGAGTCGTCGTGCCGCGATGACGCAGAGCGTGGCCCCTAGCAACTGAAGGCACTGAAAGACGCGCGCGGTGGCGCCCGTCACCTGCCACGCGACGCCGGGAACGGGTTGCCACCAGGCGCAGGTCGCGGCGAACAGGGCGCTCGCAAGCCAGACATAGACCGATCGCTCGAGCGAGGGCGAGACCGTTCGGCCGATCCATGCTTTCAACCCGCTGCGCGCGAACGCCGAGTGGTGAAACGCGAAGATCGTGAACAGGCCCAAATCGACTAGGATCGCGGCCGCGGTCCCCCCCGACGGCTCGGCGGGCGTGTCGAAGCGCCAACCGTAGCTCGCGACGAAGTAGAGCAGCGATCCAACGAACGCGACACCACCCCCAATGGCGATCGCGCGACGGATCGCTCCGTGCGGCACGGTGTCTTCCATGTGGGCCGTATTATAGGGACGATGTCGCGGACAGATTCGGCGGTCGCCATCACCGGCATCGGCGTGGTTTCGCCGTTTGGTGTCGGTCGTGATCTGTTCTGGCATCACGTGACGCGTGGAACGAGCGGCACGCGCGCGATCACCGCGTTCGACGCGACCGCGATGGCCTGTCGCGTGGCCGCGCCCGTGCCCGACGAGGCGTTGCGAGCCGCCGACGACGCATCGGACGAGCTGGACTCGGCGGAGACCAACGGCAACGGACGTGCGGATCCACGGCGTTACGCGAAGGTCTCGCGCATCGCGGTGCTGGCGGCACGAGAGGCCATGCGCGACGCCGGCCTCGACACGGTGCCGTCGGACATGGGGGTCATCGTTGGGAGCGGCGCGGGCGGCATCGACGTTGCCGAGCGGCAATTCGGCGAGTTTCACGCTGGCGCGTTTCATCGCGTGTCGCCCTACGCGATTCCCGTGTCGATCGTCGGGATCGTGTCGAGCGAGATCTCGATCGCGCTCGGCCTCCGCGGCATCAGCCACGTGCTGTCCACCGGGTGCACGAGCTCCACGGACGCGATCGGGTATGCAGCCGCGCTCATCCGGCACGGCGAGGCCGACGTCATCCTGACGGGCGGTGCCGACGCCTGCGCAACGCCCGGCATGATCTTCGGCTTCGGACGGATGCGCGTCGTCGCGACCCGGTACAACGATCGGCCGGCGGAAGCCTCGAGGCCGTTCGATCGCGGCCGTGACGGCTTTGTGCTCGGCGAAGGGGCGTGGCTGATGACGCTCGAGCGTCTCGATCGGGCGCGCGACCGCGGCGCGAAGGTGTACGCGACCGTGGAGGGCTACGGCTCGACGTGCGATGCGTACCACCGCGTGCAGATGGATCCTGACGGTGCGGAGATCGTGCGCGCGATGGAGCTCGCGCTCGACCGATCCGGGCGCGCGCGTGAAGAAATCGGATACATCAACTACCACGGGACATCGACGCTGTTGAACGACGCGGTGGAGTCGCGCTGTGTGCGCCGCGTCTTCGGCCGCCGCGCCGAGCAGGTGCCCGGCTCCTCGACGAAGTCGATGATCGGCCATCCGCAGGGCGCGAGTGGCGCTGCCGGGGTCGTCACGTCAGCGCTCGCACTAGCCTGCGGCATCCTGCCGCCGACCGCGAACCTCACTCATCCCGACCCGGACTGCGATCTCGACTTCGTGCCGCAGGTCGCGCGGCAGGTGCAGGCAGAAGCGGCGCTGTGCAATTGCCTCGGTTTCGGGTCCAAGAACAGCGCACTCGTGCTGGGCCGCGTGGACCCGCGGTAAGCCGATGCTGGACGCGCTCATCGCCGGTGCGGGACCTGCCGGCTCGCTGGCGGCAGTTATCCTCGCTCGCGCCGGCCTGCGCGTCGTCATCGTCGACCGCGAGAGCTTTCCGCGCGACAAGCTGTGCGGCGACACGTTGAATCCTGGCGCCGTGCGGCTGCTGGAGTCCCTTCAACTGCTGGCCGGGCCGCTCGCGACCGCGCGACCGCTCGCTGGCATGCTGCTCAGCGGCCCGCACGCGAGCGTGCCGGCGCGCTACCCAAATGGCCAGATGGGACTCGCGATTCGAAGACGCGACCTCGACGAGTGGTTGCTGACCGAGGCGACGCGTGCGGGGGCGCGCTTTGAACCGGGCCTTGTCGCGCGGGCCCCGCTCATGGATGTGGTCGCCGGCCGGCCCCTCGTCCGAGGACTTGTGCTCGAGCGGCTCGACTCGTCGCGACAGACGGTGCGCCTTCCGGCCTCGATGACGATCGCGGCCGACGGAAGACGTTCAGCGCTCGCGCGAGTGCTTGGGCTGAGCTACCACCCGAAACATCCGCGGCGATGGGCGTTCGGTGTCTACGCCACTGGTGTGAGCGGCGTGTCCGATCTCGGTGAGATGCACGTGCGCGCCGGGCACTACCTCGGCATCGCGCCGTTGTCAGACGAGCTCGTGAACGTGTGCCTCGTGACCGGTCCGAGGCCCGAAGGGCGAACGGCGATCGACGTCATCACGCGGGCCATTGCGCGGTCGCCCGAGATCCACGCGCGGTTTGACGGTGCGAGATTCGTGAGCCAGCCGAGCGTGCTGGGGCCGCTCGCGGTGAATGTCAGAACGGCAGGCGTCGATGGGCTGTTGCTCGCCGGCGACGCTGCCGGCTTCGTCGATCCGATGACCGGCGACGGTCTGCATCTCGCGATGCGCGGCGCCGAGCTCGCGGCGGCCGAGGTGCTCCGCGTGTTGCAGGCCGGGGATTTGACCGGGGCCCCGGAGCGACTGACGCGCGCGCGACGGCAGGCCATGAACGGCAAGCTGCGCTTCAATCGCACGCTCCGCGCGCTCGTGTCGTCGCCGGCCGCCATTGGCGTCGCCGAGTGGGGCGCGCAGCTGGCACCCGCGATCGTTCGCCGGCTGGTGACCGTCGCCGGGGATGCAGCATGAGTCTCGTCCTGTTCACCACCGGCGTGATTCTCGGCATCCTGCTCGCCGAGACGCGGTTGTCGCGGGCGCACGAGCGGCGACTCCGCGAGCACGGCGCCGTCATGCCGTCGGGCGATGTCTACGTTGCCCTGCTGGTTTTGTATCCGTCGGCGTTCGTGCTGATGGGTGCCGAAGGCGTGTGGCGCGCGTCCGAGACCGAACGGCACGGTCTCTCCCTGGCGACGGCGGGCGGGCCGTCGTGGCTTGCGTCCGGGATCGTGATGTTCGTGGCCAGCAAGATATTGAAATACTGGGCGATTCGCTCGCTTGGCGATCGATGGACGTTCCGGGTCTTCGTCGTGCCGGATGCGCCGCTCGTGACCACGGGTCCGTACCGTTACGTGACGCACCCGAACTATATTGCGGTCATCGGAGAGCTCATCGGGACGGCTATGATGGTGGGGGCGCCGGTCAGCGGTCCGTTGATGCTGGGCGCGTTTGGCGTGGCGCTGCGGGCGCGCGTCAAGTTCGAGAATCAGATCTTGCGCACGATCGCTGACGCCGCCGCGAGCCGCGGCCGCACGCACGGTTCCGGGATCACATGACGCTGCATTCAGGTCCGACCTCGACAGCTCACACTCGCGCGTTGCTTCGACTGGCAGCCGTCGTGCTGTCCGCATCTGCGGTCGCGGCGCAGACGCCGCCCAACCGTCCGGCGATGCAGCAGGATGTCGTCGGGCAGGTGCGCACGGCGCTGGGCCGCGGTGCCGTGACCGAAGCGCGGCGGCTCGCCGAAACCTCTCAGGCGCCAGCCGGCTCGAAGTCGCTGGCCGCCGCCATGGTGGAGATCTTCGAAGGCAAGGACGACGAGGCCCGGACCCGGCTGACACCGCTCGCAACATCGGACCCAACCGGCGAGGCGGCACTCGAACTTGGGCTGCTGTATCTAAGGCACGGCCGTCGCGATGAGGGGCGGCAGATTCTCAACCGCATCTCCGACTTCTATTACAACCGCTTTCAGCAGGGTCAGGTTCTGAACGACAACGACTACGCTCGGTTTGCGCGCGCGGCGCAGGCCGTCGGCAAGATCCTGCTGGCGAACGACGCGTACAAGCTCGTGAAGGGCGCTCGGGCGGACGTCCAGACCTCCTGGGGCGACATGGGACTCGTCCGACACGACGCCAAGATAGCGGCCGAGAGTTATCGCGCGGCGCTGGCGGCCGATCCGACGTGGGTGGGTGCGCATTTCGGTCTCGCGCGCGCGTTTGGGGACGACGATCCGGCGGCGGCGAAGACCGCGTTCGAGGCCGGGCAGAGACTGGCGCCCGATCACCCGGATGTCTGGCTGACGCTGGCGCAACGGGCGATCGAGGTCGACGATCTCACGGCCACTGCCGAGGCGCTCGACAAACTGGCGCGGGTCCGACAGAACTCGATGGACGAGGCCGCGCTCCGCGTGGCGCTCGCGTTTGAGTCCAAGGACCCGGCAGCGTTGCCCGCGGCATTCAAGCGGGTCGACGAGATCGATCCGCGATCCGCGCGCGGATTGCGAGCCGCGGGGCAACAGGCGGCCCACCGATATCGGTTCGACGAGGCCGCCGAATTCGGGCGTCAGGCGGTGGCGCGCGATCCCGAGGACGCGGCAGCGCGTTCGGAGTTGGGCCTGTACCTCCTGCGCACCGGCGATGAGAAAACGGCGCGCGAGGAGCTCGATACGTCGTTCAAGCTCGACAACAGCGATCGCGTGACCTACAACCTGCTGCTGATGCTCGACAGCCTCGAGAAGTTCGAGGTCGTAGCGGACGACACCCTGACGTACAAGTTTCCGCCGCAGGACGCCGCCGTGCTCAAGCCGTACGCGCTGCCGCTCGGCCGTGAAGCCATGAAAACGTTCACGGAACGCTACGGCTTCACACCGAAGGGCCCGATCCTTATCGAGATGTTCGACAAGCACGACGACTTCGCGGTGCGCACGGTGGGTTTGATGGGTCTCACTGGTGCGCTTGGCGCCTGCTTCGGCCGCGTCGTGACGATGGACGCACCGCGCGCCAGACCGCAGATCGACTTCAGCTGGCAGGCCACGCAGTGGCACGAACTGGCGCACGTGTTCACGCTCCAGTTGTCCAACTACCGAGTGCCGCGGTGGTTGACCGAAGGCATCTCCGTCTACGAGGAGTACCGGCGGAACCCGGCTTGGGGCCGCGAGACGGCGTTGGAGTTCGGCGCGGCGCTCGCGAAGGGCAAGACGTTCGGCGTGAAAGGACTCTCGGACGCGTTCAAGAATCCCGAGAACTTCTCGCTGGCGTACTTCGAGGCGTCATTGGTCGTCGAGCACCTCGAGAACATCAGCGGTACGGCGGGTCTCAGGAGGCTGCTGCGCGCCTACGCCGACGGTGCAAACGAAACGGAAGCGTTCGCGCTCGCATTCGGTACAAACCTCGACGCCGTCGAAACGTCCTACAAGGCGTTTATCGAACAGCGGTACGGGGCCCTGCGAGACGCGATGAAGGCGCCCCCGAGTCAGGTCGATCCGGCCGATGTCGAAGGACTGAAGACCCGCGCCGCGGCGGCGCCTGGTAACTTCATCAGCCAGATCACGCTGGGACAGGCCCTGTTCAAGGCAGGCGACCGGGCCGGCGCCCGAACCGCGCTCGAGCGCGCGGCGCAGCTCGCGCCGCAAGCGCAGGGTGACGGGAGTCCACGCGCGATCCTCGCGCAAATTGCCGTGGCCGAGGGCGACGAGCCGCGCGCGCGCCGGGAATTGCGCGCGTTGCTCGCGCACGATCACACCAACGTCGATGCCGCACGGCAGTTGGCGACGCTCGCCGCCGGCCAGAGCGTTGACGACCACGATTTCGCTCTGAGACTCATCACCTACCTCGATCCGCACGATGCCGCGGCCCACGGACAGCTGGGACGCCGGCTGCTCGCGCAGTCGAAGTTCGCGGAGGCGCTCGTTGAGTTCCAGGCCACGCTCGCGCTCGGACCGGCCAACCTCGCTGAGGCCCACACGGACCTCGCGGAGGCGCTCTTGAAGTTGGGGCGGCGCGACGAAGCGAAGAAGGAAGCCCTCGCCGCGTTGAAGGAAGCGCCGACGTTCGCGCGCGCGCAAGACCTGCTGCTGGCAGCGATGGGCCGGAACTGACATGAGGATCCGCGGTCTGCTTTTCCTGTTCGCCGTTGTCGCGATGCTCTCGTGGCCTGCCGAGGCGCGCGCGCAGAACGAGCGCTACGCCGTCATCGTGCAAGGCACGTCGGGCGGCGAACCCTTCGCTGGGACGTACCGCAAGTGGGTGACGAGCCTCGCCGGGATCCTGCGTGACAAGTTTGGTTTCGACGCGACGCGGGTGACGGTCTTGACCGATCAGCCGCAGGCCGGGGAGCAGATCGCCAACGCGGAAACGGTGAAGACCACGTTCGCCAAGCTGGCGAGCCAGGCCAAGGACGGCGACCTGGTCTTCGTCTTGCTCATCGGTCACGGCGGCGGGGACGGCGCGGAGGCCAAGTTCAATCTGGTGGGCCCAGACATGACCGTGCTCGAGTGGAGCGCGATGCTGTCACCCATGAAGGGTCGGCTCGCGTTCGTCGACACGACCGGCGGCAGCTTTCCGTTCCTGAAGGGTCTGTCGGCACCCGGACGCGTGGTGATCACCGCCACGGGGTCGCCGGCGCAGCGCTACGACACGGTGTTCCCCGACGCATTCATCCAGGCGCTCACGGCGACCGTGGCGGATGGCGACAAGAACGGCAGAATATCGTTGCTCGAAGCGTTTCTTTACGCGTCGAGTCTCGTCAAGCAGAACTACGAGCAGCGCGGCCATCTCGCGACCGAGAACGCCGTGTTCAACGACACGGGCGACGGCTCAGCGCAGAACAGTGCCGCGCCCGGCGCGGCCGCGGGCACGGTGGCCGGGCTGACGTATCTCGATGTGGTGACGAGTCCGAAGTCCTCGGATCCCGCGGTGCAGCAGCTGTTGGTCAGGCAGCAACAGCTGACCGAGCAGATCGATGAGCTGCGGCGGCGGCGGCCGTCGATGACGCCGGAAGTTTTTGATCAGGAATTCGAGAAGCTCATCGTCGACCTCGCGCTGGTCTCACGCGACGTCCGCCGTCGCTCGGGCGGCTAGTCAGCCCCACCAGTCCACGTTTTCGCGCTCGCGCCGTTTGAACAGGGCCACGCCGGCCAGGCCGGTGAGGAAGCCTCCGGCATGGGCCCAGAAAGCGACGCCGCCCGTCGTGCCGACTTCGGCGAGGCTGCCCACGCCCCCGAGCAGCTGCATGAGAAACCAGAAGCCCAGGAAGAACACCGCGGGCACTTCGATGATGTCGAAGAAGACGATGATCGGAATCAGCACGAGGACGCGCGAGCGGGGGAACATCACGAGGTACGCGCCCATCACCCCGGCAATCGCGCCGCTCGCCCCGACGAGCGGCAGCGGCGAGTGCGGATTCGCCCACGTCTGCGCGAGATTGCCGACGAGCCCGGCGAGCAGATAGAAGACCAGGTACCGCCCGTGGCCCATCCGGTCCTCCACGTTGTCACCGAAGATCCAGAGCGACAGGAGATTGCCGGCGGCGTGCACCCAGCCGGCGTGCACGAACATCGCGGTGAATGCCGCGGTCCAGGAAAAGTCGGCCGGCACGAGGCCGTACGTCTCGAAGAAGACCGGGAGCGCTCGTTCGCGGTCGGGCAGGGTCAGTTCAATTCCGAAGACCAGCACGTTGATGGCGATAAGAAGCAGGGTGACCCAGGGCGTCGTGCGCGAAGGAATCACGTCCCGAAGCGGAATCACGCGGACATCGTACTGGGAGATTTGAGGATTTCGGGACTGGGAGATTAGGAGATTGGGAGATTGGGAGATTAGGATCTGTGTCTCTCAGTCATCACATCGTTCAATCTCCCAATCTCCCAATCCCCCAATCTCCTAATCCCCCGATCTCCCAATTCAAATCATGGAGTGCCGCCACTGCCGGGCTCAAATCGCGGACAAGGCCATCGTGTGTTACCGCTGCGGCACGCCGACGGCCGCGCCTCCACCGGCGACGCCCGCGGCGCGCTCGACGTCGGGTGGCGCCGGGTGGATCCTGGCGGTCCTGGTCGCGCTGGTCGCCGTGGTGGCGTGGTGGCTGGTGCCAGGGCCATACACGGATGCCGCGCGATTGGCGGCCGCTGGTGTCGCCATCGTGGCCCTCGTGCTGGCCGTCCTGCTGAGGTGGCGGCGCTAATCCACGTCGGCGTTCGTGTAAACTGACGCCTCGACCATGCCCGTCCCACGATTGGAGGTCCGCGACGCCCTCGGCGAGCGCGTGGTGCCGATCGACAAAATGCCCTTCATGATCGGCCGGCGCGAGACCAACGCGCTCCGGCTAGGCGGCAGCGAAGTCTCGAGAGAGCACGCCGAGATTGCCAGCGAGCACGGCCGCTTCATCCTGCGCGACAAGGAGTCCCGGTACGGCACCTTCGTGAACGGCGAAGCGGTGACCGAGTGCGAGCTCCGCACGGGTGACAAAGTCCGGCTGGGGCGCGGCGGCGGGGCGGATCTCGTCTTTCTCACGACCGACGAACGCTCGTCGCAGACGGGCGGCCGATCCACCACAGGCGCGCGCGACGACCTGCGCCAGATCACGGCGCTCCTCGAGGGTTTTCGCGCGCTGGGCTCCGGCCGCGTCCTGCTCGACGTCCTGGCGCTCGTGCTCGACGCCGCCATCGAGATTTCCGGCGCCGAGCGCGCGTTCATCATGCTGTCGACGCCCGAGGGCCTCGAGTTCAAGCTCGCACGCGGACGCGACAAGCAGACGCTCACGGACAGCACCTTCAAGACGAGCCGGTCGATCCCCGAAGAGGTGTTTCAGAAGGGACAGACGAAGGTCGTCGCCGACCTGCTCGACGGCGGGTTTGCCGACGTGCACGCCGCGACCGTCGCGCTCGGCATCCGTCACGTGGTCTGCGTGCCGCTGAACCTCGTGCAGTACGTCGATACCGCCGACGCGCGCGGCGAAGATCGGCGCATCGGCGTGCTCTACCTCGACAGCCGCGAGAAGGGCACCCTCCTCTCGACCACGACACGCTCGGCGCTCGACACGCTGGCCGGCGAAGCGGCGGTCGCCATTCAGAACGCCAACCTCTATCGGGACAAGCTCGAAAAATCGAAGATGGAGCAGGAGATGCGGATCGCCGCCGAGATCCAGCAGGCGCTGCTCCCGCAGCCTCGCGTCAGCCTGGGCTATGCCGAGGCCGCGGCCGCGAGCATTCCGTGCCGGTCGATCGGCGGAGATTTCTTCGACTATCTCGATGAAAAGGGCCGCCCGTTCGGCTTCACGCTCGGCGACGTCGCGGGCAAGGGCCCGCCGGCGGCGTTGATGAGCGCGCTGATGCAGGGCATGTTCGGCTCATTGGCACAGTACGCCGACGGGCCGGCCACCGCGGTGGCGGCCATGAACAAGGCGCTGTGCCGCCGCGGACTGGAATCGCGCTTCGTCACGCTGATGTTCGGCGCGCTCTCCGCAGATGGCCGCTTGACGTATTGCAATGCCGGCCACAATCCGCCGCTCGTGTTCGGCACGGGTGGCGTGAGACGGCTGGAGGCCGGGGGACCGGTCGTCGGCCTCCTCGAGTTTGCGCCGTACGATCAGGAGACCGTGCAGTTGGCCAAGGGCGACACCGTCGTCATCTTCAGCGACGGCGTGTCGGAGGCCTTGAACAGCGCCGGCGAGGAGTTCGGCGACGACCGACTCCAGGCGGAGGTCGAGCGAGGAGGGTCCGGCGCCGCCGCGATGGCGCTCGTCGAGCGCCTCGTCGCCGGGGTCAAGGCGTTTACGAAGGGCGCGCCCCAGAGCGACGACATCACGGTCATGGTGATTCGGTACCTCGGCGCCTAAAGGCGGGCTATGCACCCGCTGATCTACGACTGGAACACGGTGGAGCAGCCACCGCAGGGCGCTCGCCCGCCGGTGATGCTCGACGACGAGACGCTGCGCGACGGTTTGCAGTCGCCGTCGGTTCGCACACCGTCCATCGACGACAAGATTCGCATCCTGCACCTGATGGACGCGCTCGGCATCGAGACGTCCAACATCGGTCTGCCCGGCGCGGGGCCGCACGTCGTCGCGGACGTCGAGCGGCTTGCGCGCGAGATCGTCGGCGCGAAGCTGCGCATTCAGGCGAACTGCGCCGCGCGCACGGTGCTGGCCGACATCAAGCCGGTCGTCGAAGTCGCGCAGCGCACGGGGCTGGCCATTGAGTGCTGCACGTTCATCGGATCGAGTCCGATCCGCCAGTACGCCGAAGACTGGCCTCTCGAGAAGCTGCAGCGACTGACGGACGAGGCCGTGTCGTTCGCGGTGAAAGAAGGCCTGCGCGTCATGTATGTGACGGAGGACACGACGCGCGCCGATCCGGCATCGCTGCGCGCCCTGTATTCCACGGCCATCCGCGCTGGTGCGACGCGGCTCTGCATTGCCGACACCGTCGGCCACGCCACGCCGCCCGGCGCGCGCGCCGTAGTCCGCTTCGTCCGGCAGATCGCCGACGAGTGCGGCGGTGATGTCGGGATCGATTGGCACGGCCATCGCGATCGCGATCTGGCGATTGCGAACACGCTCGCCGCAATGGAAGCGGGCGCGACGCGACTGCATGGCGCGGCGATTGGCCTCGGCGAGCGTGTCGGGAACACGCCGATGGATCTGCTGCTCGTGAATCTCGTCCTGATGGGGACGCGGCAGGCGGACCTGACGAAGCTCGGCGAGTACTGCGCGCTCGTGTCCGAGGCGTGCGGGGTCCCGATTCCCGCCAACTACCCCGTGGTGGGCCGCGACGCGTTCCGGACCGCGACCGGTGTGCACGCGGCCGCGGTCATCAAGGCCTTCAAGAAGCAGGACGCGGCGCTCGCCGATGCCGTGTATTCCGGGGTGCCGGCGAGTCTCGTCGGGCGCGACCAGGTGATCGAGATCGGCCCGATGTCCGGCCGTTCGAACGTCATCTACTGGCTCGAGCGGCGTGGCCTCGACGCGACCGAGGAGCGAGTCGACCGGATCTTCGCCAAGGCGAAGGCGGCGACCACGGTGCTGACGGAAGAGGACATCTTGAAGGAAATCAGCCAGGCCTAATCGCCTGGCCTACGTACTACCGCAACAGCTCGGCCAGCCGGGTCGTCACCAGACGCTTCTCAATCTCCGGCAAGGCCGCCAGCACGACGTCCCCGACAACCTGCAGGCTGCGGGCCGAGACGTGCGCGAGGTCATCGTCTTTCGTGTGCCACTGCGGGTAGTCGTGCAGATTGATGAGATCGATCGTCGGAATGCCGGCCTCTGCGAACGGTTGATGGTCATCGCCCCCGACGTCACCAGGCAAGTCGATGAACGTCGCGCCGTGGCCCATCTTCTTGGCGACCGACCACACGAGATCGTTCAGCCACGCCGCGGCGTACTGGCCGTCCTTGCGGAGCTTGAGATCGCGCGCCCCGACCATGTCGAGCAGGACCATCGTCTTGATGGCGTTGATCGCGTTGGCCTTCTTGGCGGCGTTGACGTAGTAGCGGCTCCCGTACGTGTTGTCGGGACCGTCAGCGTTCTTGCACTCGCTCCAGTCGCGGCACACCGCTTCCTCACCGTCGAACCAGACGAACTCGTAGGTGAACTCGTGCGGCTGGTCCTTGAGCACGCGCGCCAGTTCGATCAGCATGGCCGCGCTCGACGCGCCGTCGCTCGCGCCGACGAAGACGAACTCGGTGAAGCGCTTCGTGTCGTAGTGACCGGTGATGAGAATCCGATCGGCCCGCCGGCCGGGCAGGCGGACGGCCAGATTGACCATCTCGATGGGACCGGCCGGGGTCTCGGCGGTAAAGCGCTGCTCCTGAACGGTCAGCCCCACGGCGGAGAGCTGGCGCGTGATGTAGGCGCGTGTCTGATGAATCGCCGCCGAGCCCGACGGCCTGGGGCCGATGAGCACCATCTGCCGCAGATGCTCGAAGGCTTTGGCGCTGTCGAAGACGGGTGCCCGGGTGGCTTCACGGCTCGGCTCAGGACGCCGCGTGGGCACCGGATAGACGAAGGTGAGAGACAGCAATCCGACAAGACAACCCAGCCATCGCACCATGGGCGTTTCCTCGCTGTCGGCGGTGATCAGCTCCGCGCGTCGCGTGAGACATAGTCTCTCCGCGCGGGCCCAATGTAAATCTGTCGCGGCCGGGCGATCTTCTGGTCGCCGTCGCGCAGCATTTCGTCCCATTGGGCGAGCCAGCCGGCCGTGCGCGGAATCGCGAACAGGACGGTGAACATGTCGGTGGGGAAGCCCATCGCCCGGTAGATGAGACCCGAGTAGAAGTCGACGTTGGGGTAGAGCTTCCGGCTGACGAAGTAGTCGTCGTCGAGCGCGATGCGCTCGAGCTCGAGCGCGATGTCGAGGAGCGGGTTGCGTCCGGTCACGCTGAAGACCTGATCCGCCGTCTCCTTGATGATGCGGGCGCGCGGGTCGTAGGACTTGTAGACGCGGTGTCCGAACCCCATCAAACGGCCGTTGCCGCCCTTGACGCCCTTGATAAAGTCGGGCACCTTCGCGATCGATCCAATCTCGGTCAGCATCCGCAGGACGGCTTCATTCGCGCCGCCGTGCAGCGGGCCGTAGAGCGCGGCCGCTGCGCCGGCGAGCGACGAGTACGGGTCCGTGTGCGCGCTGCCGATGCCGCGCATCGCGCTCGTGCTGCAGTTCTGCTCGTGGTCCGCATGCAGGATGAACAGCACATCGAGCGCGCGTTCGAGCACCGGGTGCGGCCGGTACTTGACCTCCGTCATCTTGAACAGCATGTTCAAGAAGTTGCCCGTGAAGCTCAGGTCGTTGTCCGGGTAGACGTACGGCCGCCCGATGCTGTGGCGGAAGGCGTACGCGGAGATGCTCGGGACCTTCGCGATGAGCCGCAGGATCTGCAGCCGCCGGCCGTCCGCGTCGTGGATCTTGCGCGCGCCGGGATAGATCGTCGAGAGCAGGCCGACCGTCGAGAGGAAGATGCCCATCGGGTGGGCGTCGTACTGAAAGCCCTCCATGAACTTCTTGATGTTCTCGTGGAGCATCGTGTGCAGCGTGATGTCCTGCGTCCAGGTCGCGAGCTGCGCGGCGGTCGGCAGCTCGCCGAAGAGGATCAGATACGCCGTCTCGAGGTAGGTGCTGTGCTGCGCCAGCTGCTCGATCGGATAGCCGCGGTAGTGCAGGATGCCTTTGTCGCCGTCGATGTACGTGATGCGGCTCCGGCAGGCCGCCGTGTTCTGGAAGGCCGGATCGTAGGTCATCAATCCGAAGTCGTCCGCCGACGCACGAATCTGCCGCAGGTCCATGGCGCGAATCGCGCCCTGCTCGATGGGCACTTCGTACTGCTTGCCCGTGCGGTTGTCAGTGATCGTCAGCGTCTCGGCCATAGGAGGGATCTGGCGGCGTCTCGGGCTCGGGCTCCGGAATGCGGTAGTCCTCGTTCAGCCATCGCCCCAGGTCGGCCAGCTTGCATCGCTCGCAGCAGAACGGCCGGTACTTCGGGTCGGCGGGATGCTTCCGGCACCACACGCACAGGGGCGCGTCGGCCATCGAGACATTGTACGGAAATCGGGCGCTGGGCGGTAGGCCGGCTAGCCGATCGATTCTTCGGCGTGGTGCCGGACGTCCTTCGCCGACACCATGAAGATCACGTCCTCGGCGACGTTGGTCGCGTGGTCGCCGATCCGCTCGAGGTGCCGGGACACGAGAATCAGGTCGAGTGACGGCTCGATGACCCCCTGGTTCTTCACCATGTGGTTCAACAGATCGCGAAAGACCTTCGTCTTCAACGTGTCGAGCTCATCGTCGCGGTCGAGCACGGCCTGAGCGAGCCGGGTATCACGCCGGACGAACGCGTCGAGGGCGCTCCGCAGCATGTCCTGGGCGATCACGGCCATGCGCGGCAGGTCGATGAGCTCCTTCACCGGCGCGTGCTGCAGATACCGGCGGGAGGCTTCCGCGATGTTGACGGCCAGGTCGCCCACCCGCTCGAGATCGGTGTTGATCTTGACGGCCGACACGATGCTGCGGAGGTCCACGGCCATCGGCTGGTGCAGCGCGAGGAGCTTGAAGCAGCGATCGTCGATCTCGATGTGGAGCTGATTGATCGCCGCGTCGCCGGCCAGCACGCGCTCGACGGCGTTGAGGTCGCGATCGACCAGGCTCTTCACCGAGAGGCGCAGCCGGTCCTCGGCGAGGCCGCCCATTTCGAGCAGACGCGCCTTGAGCTGTTCGAGCTCTTCCTGAAAGTGCGGGATGTGACGCTCCATGATCCTGGTCCGTCTCGCGGGCGTTATCCGAATCGCCCGGTCACGTAGTCTTCCGTCAGCTTCTCGGCCGGGTTCGTGAAGATCCGGTCGGTCGATCCGAACTCGATCAGCTTGCCGAGCCAGAAAAACGCGGTGAAGTCGGAGACCCGCGCGGCTTGCTGCATATTATGCGTGACGATGACGATGGTGTACGTCTTCTTCAGCAGGTAGATCAACTCTTCGATGCGCTGGGTCGCAATCGGGTCGAGGGCCGACGCGGGCTCGTCCATCAACAGGATTTCCGGCTGCACCGCCAACGCCCGTGCAATGCAGAGCCGCTGCTGCTGTCCGCCGGAGAGCGCCAGCGCGGAATCGTACAGCCGGTCCTTGACCTCGTCCCACAGGGCGGCGTTCTGAAGGCTCTCCTCGACCATCTCGCCGAGACGCGACCGGCTGCGAGTCAGGCTGTTGATGCGGATCCCGTAGGCGACGTTGTCGAAGATGGTCTTGGGGAAGGGATTCGACTTCTGAAAGACCATGCCGACACGCCGCCGCAGGGCCACGACGTCCGTGCCGGAGGCGTAGATGTCCCGGCCGTCGATCGAGGCGCGGCCTTCCACCCGAGCGCCCGGGATGATGTCGTTCATCCGGTTGAGGGTTCGGAGAAACGTGCTCTTGCCGCAGCCCGACGGTCCGATGAAGGCGGTCACCACGTGGGCGCGCATCGACAGCGTGATGTCCGTCAGCGCGCGTTTCAGGCCGTAATAGAAGTTGAGGCGGTCGACGTCGATCTTGATCGGTGTCTCGGCGGGGAGGCTTGCGGCCGGTTCGGAGGGAGTGGGCGCGCGAGGACCGACGGTCGGGCGGACGGAGACCGGCATGAGTCATCACACTCTAGCGAACGGCCAGTTTCGCCGGGATTTCGGCCGCGTAAAATCCGCGTAACGGTCGGACGTCAGCTCCCGGCCTCGGCGCCGAGCACCTTCGGGCTGCCGGAGCCGTCGAGAAACTCGCCGACCTGCCGGCGAAGCTCCTCCTGAATGGAGTTGACGGACTTCTTGCCTTCGAGGACACGGAAGCCGAACTCGTCGGCCATCGCCGCATACTCCTTCAGCAGCGACCGCTGATAGGCGCGGAAGCTTTCGTAGATATCGTCGCCGGACTTCATGTCCATCCCGGATTCCCAGTATTCCATGCCGGCCGTTTCGAGGACCCGCCGCGCGAGGGCGTCGGCGTCGATCTTGAGATAGAAGACGAGATGCGGAGCGATGGCAAAGCCATAGAGCTGCCGGATCCACTGGCTGTCGACACCGCGCACGCCGGCGCGCGCGATGGCCGTATAGATGTAGCGGTCGGCGAGGACGATGAAGCCTGCCTTGAGCGCCGGGATGATCTCCTTCTCGAGGCGGTCGGCGAAGTCGCACGCGTAGAGCAGGACGAACGTGAGCTTGTTGAGCGTGTTGCTCGACTTGGCGAGCTCGATCGTCGGCTGCATGAGCGGGGACCGCGTCCAGCCGGTTTCGACCACCCCGTAACCCTGCACCTCGAGCCACTCGCGGAGCAGTCGGATTTGTGTGGATCGTCCGACGCCGTCGGTGCCCTCGAGCGCGATGATCTTGCCGGGATAGCGATCGATCGACAGGTACGGCAGCCCGTGGCCGTAGTAGTGGCCCGGTGTGACGCCCCCCTGGGCGCCGCGATTGGGAGACGGCGGGGTCGTCATGACGCTGGGCGCTCCAGTTTCTCTGAAACCATCTTGCGGAACAGCCGTTGCTGCTCGGTGATGCTGGCGGAGGCATCGATGACGGTGAGGCCGAACTCGCCGACGAGCGAGTCGTACTCCTCGAGCACCTTCGACTGAAACAGCCGGAAGCTCTCGGTCGGATTGCTGCTCCAGCCCATGTCCATGCCGGCCTCGTAGAACTTGAGTTTGACCCGGCGTGCGAGCAGGCGATCGAGGGAGACGTCGATGGGCACCCGGAAGTACACGGAGAGGTTCGGCTGCACGGCGAAGCCGTAGAGGTCGCGCACCCATTCGCGATCGACCCCGCGCGCGACATCGCGCGCAAACGCGGTGTAGGCGTACCGGTCGGCGAGGACGATCATGCCCGCCTTGAGCGGCGGGATGATCTTGTACAGCAAGCGATCGGCGAAGTCGGTCGCATGCAGCAGGCTGAACGTCATCGGCGTCAGCGCGTTCTTTTTCTTGCCGGCCTTGGTGGCCGCCTTCACGAGCGCCGACGAGTTCCACTCAGTGACGAACACCCGATGCCCGCTCGCGGCGAGCCACTTGGCGAGCAGGCCGAGCTGCGTCGTCTTGCCGGACCCGTCGATGCCTTCGACGACGAACAGCCGGCCGGGATACGTGTGAGGTGTTGCGAGCGTGGTGAGCATGCGGCGTCATGTCCTTCCGGGCCGGGGGAGCGGTGGCCTTGCCCGCGAGTTCAAACTGTATGGTCGTGCCGAAGAGCGTGGCCAGCGCCGACGCGTGTCGATCGGCGGCCCACAGCTCGAGCTCGGAATCGCCCTGGATATGGAGCCGGATTCGAAGCTGTTTCTCATCATCGCGCACGTCGAGCCGGGAAATCACCTGGGCGTGGCTGCGATCGAGACCCTCAGCGAGGCGCACGATGGCGCCGAGGACGCGGACGATCTGGCGCGCGGGGCGCGGCAGGTCTCCGAACCCGTCGTGCGATTTCTTCGGCGTGCCTTGGCGATGGTAGCGGGCGACGAGACCGATGATCTCGATCTCCTCGGGGTCGAAGCCGCGCAAACCGCCGTGCTTGACGAGGTAGTAGGAGTGGCGGTGGTGGCGCTCGTAGCCGATGTGGACGCCGATGTCGTGCAGGAGCGCACCGTACTCGAGCCACTCGCGTTCGCGAGCCCCCAGCGCGTGGTAATCGCGCGTCGCATCGAACAGCGCGAGCGCCAGGCGTCCCACCTGCTGGGCGTGCGCTGGCAGGTAATTGCAGCGTTCGGCGAGCTCGATCACGCTGCGGCGCCGAACGTCGGGGTAGCGGTCGACCTTCTGAATGTGCGCGGCGTTCCGCTGGATGTAGTCGAGCACGAGCCCCTCGCGCAGCGCGAGGTCGCAGAGGGTCAATTCCTTCGCGCCGAGTTCCTGCAGCAGCGTGTCGATGAGGACGGCGCCGGCGACCGACAAGTCGGCGCGGCGTGGGTCGAGTCCCGGCACCTTGAGGCGCTGTTCGAGCGAGAGCGCGGTCAGGCGCTCGCGCAGGCGCGAGAGCGCCTTGGCGCCGACGCGGACGTTCCGAACGTCATCCGTGCCGCGGGGCGAGCGGGCGGCGACCGAGCCCAGCGACAGGATCGTGCCGGACGTGCCGATGACGCGGTCGAAGCCGCGCTTCCTGAGCTGGCGAAGGAAGTTGCCGGTTTCGCGCCGGATGTGGCGAACGAGCTTGCGTTCATCCCGGCCCGACAACGGATCGCTGCGGACGAATCGCTCCGTGAGTCGAATCACACCGAGCTTGAAGCTGCGGCTCGTGTGCAGCCGGAATGACGTGCCGAGGGTGATCTCCGTGCTGCCGCCGCCGATGTCGATCACCACCACGGGGTGTCGTCCGACATTGACCCCGTATGCGGCCGCGAGGTGGATGAGGCGCGCTTCTTCAGTGCCCGTAATGACCCGGGCTCGAATGCCGGTCTCCCGTTGGACCGCGGCGATGAAGTCGCCGCCATTGGCGGCCTCGCGCACGGCGCTCGTGGCGGTGGCGATGATCTCGTCGACGCCATGTGAATCGGCGAGCCGCCGGAATCGCGAGAGCGTCTGCAGCGCAGCTGTGATACTCGTGTCGGGCAGCGCGCGGCCCTCGAGCGCGCTCGTGCCGAGCCGGATCATGTCCTTTTCGCGGTCGATGACTTCAAACGACCGATCCGGCCGCAACCGGCATACGATCATGTGAATTGAGTTGGTACCGATATCTATGGCCGCGATACGCATGCGTTACACGGGCGTTACACCTGGGAGGGCCGAAATTCGATGGGCCATGCTACCACGGGGTCTTTGACGACCCTGGTCGCGGCGGTGCGTGAACGGTGTGCCGACATCTCTGCGGCTTGGCCGAAAGCCGCGCGCGGCGACACGCGCGCGATCCATCGCGCGCGAACGGCGTCCCGGCGTCTGCGTGAGTTGCTGCCTATCGCGGCGGCGGCGGCGCCCAAGGGCGGCGCGGGCCGCCTACGGCGCGAGGCCCGGCGGCTGACGCGCGCGCTGGGCCCGGTCCGCGAGCTCGACGTGGCGATCGCCGTGCTCGCCGATGAAACGCGTGGCGAGGCGGTGACGCGATCCGAGATTGCCGCGGTCGATCGCGCGCTGGAGGCCGAGCGGATCCGCGCGCGCGACGCGTTGCGGACGCGCCTCGACGCGATTGACATCGAGACGTGGCGCGGGCGGTGTGACGAGTTGGTCGATGCGCTGGCGAATTTGCCGGGACGGTCGTGGGAACCCGCGCTGGCAAAGCGGTTGCGCCGGCGCGCGCTACGGGTCCTCGAGGCGCAGGATGCCGCGGGGACGCTGTACGCGCCGGAACCGCTGCATCGGGTTCGCATCGCCGCCAAGAAACTTCGCTACGCGCTCGAGATCGCGCGCGACTTGACCGGCGTCTCGGCCGATGGCTTGATCGCGTCGGTCAAGGGCGTGCAGGACCGGCTGGGCCGGATTCACGACCTGAACGTGCTCGACCAGCGCGTCCGGTCGATCGCATGGCCGGGCGGCCGCCGCGCGGCGTCGGGGCGGCTAGCGCTGCTCTCGGAGCTCGAGCGGGAGTGCCGCGAGCAACACGCTGCGTACCTGGCTCGACGGGACCTGCTGCGCAACGTGGCGCGCGAGACCGCGCACGCGACGAGCGCCGGCGTGATGGGCCGGCGTCGCCCGCTCCGGATGAAGCTCGCCGCGCGAACGCCCCGGATGACGGGGCGGAGCGGTCGCGCCAAATCGGCCGCCGGATCCAAATGAGCCCCGCGCCCTCGTGGTATCTCGTCCGTCACGCGATCGCCGCGGAGCGCGGCGACGACTGGCCGGACGATGACGTACGACCACTGACACACGCGGGCACCGCGCGGATGCGGCGCGCGGTCGCGGGGATGCGGGAGCTCGACATGAAGGTCGACGTCGTGCTCACGAGCCCGCTCGTGCGCGCCGTCGAGACCGCAGAACTGCTCGTGGCGGGCCTGAGGCCCGCACCGGTCTTGCAGGTGCTGGCGCCGTTGGCGCCGGGCAATTCGCCGGCAAAAGCCGCCGACGCGCTGGCCTCGATCTCGGCAGAACTGGGCATTGCCGTGATCGGCCATGAGCCGGGATTGGGCGAGCTGGCGGCGTGGCTCATCGGCGCGCGTACGCCGCTCGCGTTCAAGAAAGGCGGCGTCTGCCGCATCGACTTCGAAGGCTCTCCGACGGCCCGTGCCGGCCGCCTCGTGTGGTTTGCGACACCGAAGATGCTGAGGGCGATGGGGAAGAGTTAAACCACCGTCCCCGGCTTCACGACGCCGCCCTTCGGCACGATGATGATGCCACTGCGCACGTGGTAGCCGTCGCCATCGGCGTCCTCAATACCCCGGTCGTTCACGAGGCGCGCGCCTTCCCCGATGCGCGCGTTCTTGTCCACGATGACGCGATCGAGCACGGCATCGCGGCCGATCCCGAGCGGAACCTCGCCGCCAACCTGATCTTCGTAGATGTCCGCGCCGAGCAGGATCGATCGGCTGACGCGGGCGCCGCGATTGATCGAGGCGCGGACGCCCACGATGCTTTGCTGAACCTCGCAGGTGTCGAGGTACGCGCCTTCCGCGACGAGTGACTCGTCCACGCGGCAGGCATGCAGGCGGGCAGCCGGCAGGAACCGCTGGCGGGTGTAGATCGGCCGCGTCGGGTGATAGAAGTTGAACGGCGCGCCGCGGCGCGTGAGCATCAGGTTCACGTCGTAGAACGAACTGACGGTGCCGACATCCGCCCAGAACCCCCGATACAAGTACGCATGCACGCGATGGGTGCCGAGCGCATGGGGCAGGATCTCGCGGCCGAAATCGACGGCGCGATCCGACGCGAGCACTTCGTGCAGGACGTCGCGCGAGAAGACGTAGATGCCCATCGACGCGACGAACGGCCGATCGGGCGTGAGCAAGCCGGTGGGCGAGTGCAGCGGCGCACTCGAGCCCATCTCGGCGAGCCGATCTGGCGTGGGCTTCTCTTCGAAGCCAATGACCTGGCCCCCGGCGTCGAACCGAAAAATGCCCATGCCCGAGGCTTCCTCGCTGGGCACCGGCTGCGCGGCGATCGTGATGTCGGCGTCGCGCTCAATGTGGGACTCGACGAGATCGGCGAGATCCATGCGGTACACGTGGTCGCCGGCGAGAATCAGGTAGTACTCGGCCTCGACGTCGCGAAAGTGTCGCGCCGCCTGGCGTACGGCGTCGGCCGTTCCCTGAAACCACTGCTCGCCCTCGGGAGTCTGCTCGGCGGCGAGCACCTCCACGTAGCCCCCCGAGAACAAGTCCAGCCGGTAGGTCTGAGAGATGTGCCGGTTGAGCGAAGCCGAGTTGAACTGCGTGAGCACGTAGATTCGCTTCAAACCAGCGTGCAGGCAGTTGCTCAGCGGGATGTCGATCAGCCGGTACTTTCCGCCGATCGGCACGGCAGGCTTGGCTCGATGGTGGGTGAGAGGAAACAGGCGCGTGCCCCGGCCTCCGCCGAGCACGAGCGTGAGCACGTCGTTCATCGCGCCGGCCATTGTAGTCGACCGACCGAGGCCGGCCGTTCGGCGGCGGCCGCGCGCCTTGCCGCGGCCTCACCTATCTGCAAGCACGAAAGGAGTTATCGACGCAGGTATCGGTTGATGAGGTTCCCAACGGACCCGGATTCCTCCGATGTTACGAAGAGTTTACATACTACTTTGGTCGTGCTGGATGAGAATGCGTGGCTCGAAGTGAGGGGACGTCATGTTGATTCGTGAATTCATCCACGCTGGCCATATCGATCGCTTCACCGTAACCCGCGGAGCGGAAGGCTGGGATATCCGTGAAGAGCGCGACGACAACGTCGTGCGCAAGGTCAATTATCAGGATTGGCATCGCGTTGAGCGCGCGATGCAGGTGTTCGAGTTCGCCCGCCGGCCCGCCGTGGCCGCGCGCGACTAAGCCTTCCGTCTTATTCGACGAATCGGTAGCCCAACCCCACGACGGTTTCGATCTGATCGCCGGCTGAACCGAGCTTTGATCGCAGCCGCCCGACGTGCACGTCGACCGATCGCGTCTCGATGAACTGCTGGTAGCCCCACACGCGCTCGAGCAGCCTGTCGCGTGACAGCACGCGGTTCCGGTTTTCCACCAGACAACGCAGCAACTCGAACTCCCGCCGGGTGAGCCGCACGGGCTCGCCGTCGACCGTTACGGCCACCGCATCGAAATCGGCGACGAGATGCGGACCGCGGTAGATCGAGATCGCCGTGGCCTTGCCGTTGGGGCGGCGGCGAAGCACGGCGCGGACCCGCGCCGCGAGTTCGCGCAGGCTGAAGGGCTTCGTGACGTAGTCGTCGGCGCCGAGGTCGAGGCCGGAGACCCGATCCGCTTCGGCCGTTCGTGCCGTGAGCATGATGATCGGGACGCTCGCCGTCGCCGGCCGGGCCCGAATCAGTCGACACACCTCGGTGCCATCGAGCGCCGGGAGGTTCAGATCCAGAATCACGAGGTCAGGCGGCGAACCCTGAACGGCCTTGACCGCCGCGTCACCGCTCTCGACGATGTCGACGCGCGCATCCCCGCCGCGCTCGAGCGTGTGCTTGATGAGTTGCGCGATATCGGCTTCGTCCTCGACAACCAGGATGCGGACCGGTGTGCCGTTTGTCATGCTGAGAAGCGAGCGTAGGGGGCGGACGTTTCCCGGTCGTGACGTGCTCGTTAAATGTCGGTTACGGACCGAGCTCAATCGGTTACCTCGGCGTTACAGTTTCTTTGCTAATATTTCGCCCGCTGAGGACGGTGCATGGCGTTTCGACTGAGCTTCTTTCCCCGCGACGAACAGTTCTTCGTCCTGTTCAATCAAATGGCGGACGAGCTTCGGGCAGCCGCCCAACTGCTCGAGGAGATGCTGACCCACAGTCCGCCCGACGCCGAGAAGGCCAAGCTCATCAAAGACGCGGAACACCGCTGCGATGCGCTGACCCACGACGCGATTCAACGGCTGCACCGCACCTTCGTGACGCCGTTCGATCGCGAGGACCTCTACGCGCTCGCCAAGTCACTCGACGACGTCATGGACGCCATCGACCACGCCGCGGCGCTCGTCCACCTCTACAAGATCACGGTCATTCGCCGGGGCGCGCGCGAGCTCGCGCACACCGTGTCCGCCTCATGCGACCGCGTGCACTCGGCCCTCGAGGCGCTCGCGAACTCGAAGCCGGTCCATCCTCACGGCGTGGAGATCAACCGTCTCGAGAACGAGGCGGACCGGATCTACCAGGCGGCCGTCCAAGGTCTGTTCGAGAGCGAGACCGACCCCATCATGATCATCAAGTGGAAGGAGCTCTACGACGTGCTGGAAGAGATCACGGACTGTTGCGAGGACGTCGCCAACGTGATCGAAGGCGTCGTCGTCAAGCACGGGTAGACGCTTCGTGACACCAGCGCTCTGGACGATCGTCATCATCATCTCGGTCGCGTTGGTGTTCGACTACATCAACGGATTCCACGACGCGGCCAACTCGATCGCGACGGTCGTCTCGACTCGCGTGCTCTCGCCGGCGCAAGCCGTGGCCTGGGCCGCCTTCTTCAACTTCGTGGCCGCGTTCTTCTTCGGCACCGGCGTGGCGAAGACCGTCGGATCCGGCATGGTCGATCTCGCGGTGGTGACGTATCCGGTCATCCTGAGCGGTCTCATCGGCGCGATTGTCTGGAACTTGATCACGTGGTACTTCGGCTTGCCGACGAGCTCATCGCACGCGCTCTTCGGCGGGTACGGCGGCGCCGCCGTCGCGAAGGCGGGCTTCAGCGCCATCATCGTGTCCGGCTGGACCAAGACGCTGATCTTCATCGTGGTCGCGCCGGTCGTGGGGCTGAGCGTCGGCCTGCTCGTCATGACGGCGATCTACTGGCTGTGCCGCGACACGACGCCGGCTCGAGTCGACCGCTGGTTCCGCCGCCTTCAGTTGTGTTCGGCAGCTGCGTACAGCTTGATGCACGGCGCGAACGACGCGCAGAAGACGATGGGGATCATCACGGGGGCGCTCGTGACGGGCGGTTTTCTGACGACGTTTGATGTGCCCATCTGGGTCGTGCTTGCCGCGCACGCGGCGATTGGCCTCGGGACGTTGAGCGGCGGGTGGCGCATCATCAAGACGATGGGCTCGAAGATCACCAAGCTGAACCCGGCGGGCGGCTTCGCGGCGGAAACCGGCGCCGCGGTGGCCATTTACTCGGCGACCGCGCTCGGTGTTGGCATCAGCACGACCCACACGATCACCGGCGCCATCATCGGCGTCGGCGCGACGCGGCGGCTGAGCGCGGTGCGCTGGGGCGTGGCCGGGCAGATCGTGTGGGCGTGGATCCTGACGATTCCGGCGAGCGCGACGATCGGCGCGACGTGCTACGGCATCTTCGCGCTCTTCCGGTAACGCCTACAGGCCCGACGCCTTCCACGCCAGCGCCAGGAGCGCGACACCCATTCCGGCCTCCAGCGCGCGCGAGAACGCGGGATGTGCGAACCACGCCTGCAGCCGGCTGAAGGCGAACGCCCAGCAGAGATGACACCCGAGCGCGATCGTGATGTGGATGGCCGCCAGTTGGGCGAATGCGAGCGGTCCGGGTGACGCCGGTAGGAACGCCGGCACGACCGCGATGTAGAACATCGTCACGGAGATGTTGAGGACATTCGTCAGCAGACCCTGACGAAAGAAACCTCGCACGCCAGCCGGACCAGGGGCGGCCGACATGCGGCTGACGCCCGGTTGGGTGCGGAGCCGCCAGAGGCTCTGGAGGCCGAGCCACGCGAGGTACGCAGCGCCGGCGATCCGAATCGTCTGGAACGCGGCGGGCAACTGTTGGAGCAGCAGCGTGAGGCCAAATCCCGCAACCGCGGCTTGGCACCCGTTGCCCAGCGCCGCGCCAAGCGCCGTTCGTACGCCGGCGCGCTGCCCGCCTGTCAGCGTGCTTCGCACCACCACCGCGGTCGTCGCACCGGGTGTGACCGCAAAGAGGAACGTGAGTGATAGGTAGCTGGCGAGGCGCGCGTCCATCATTCCGCCGGCTGGATCTCGGCCGGTAGCTCGATCGTGAACTGCGCGCCGCCACCGACCCGATTCGTCGCCCTGACCCGGCCGCCGTGCAGCTCGACGAGGTGCCGGACGATGGAGAGCCCCAGGCCGGTGCCGCCTGGATCGCGCGTACGCGAGCGGTCGACGCGGTAGAAGCGTTCGAAGATCCGGGGCAAGTCCTGCTCAGGGATGCCGGGACCGCGGTCCGACA
>Ga0137427_10000316_pt1 | contig 26058 bp, 21 predicted proteins | sample EasRivERMZT700_2_FD_102309 | JGI IMG/M metagenome (GOLD analysis project Ga0137427, IMG submission 102309) | Soil microbial communities from meander-bound floodplain in the East River, Colorado, USA - East River MetaG ERMZT700_2 | ecosystem: Environmental > Terrestrial > Soil > Floodplain ...
TGCCGCCTGCGACCAGCACGTTACCGTCAGGCAGCAAGGTGGCCGTATGACTGTAGCGCCGGGCGGTCATGCTGCCGGTTTCGCTCCATCGTCCGGTGATCGGGTCATAGAGTTCGGCCGAATCCGGTCCTCGGTTCGTGCTGCCGCCGGAAACCAGAACTCTACCGTCGGGAAGGAGGGTGACAGTCGGATCCGAGCGTGGGGTAAAAAGATTGCCGGTTGACGCCCAGGCCCGCGTTCTGATGTCAAAAAGAGCGCTTGCCGTGGTGGTTCGATGATTATCAATGCCGCCGGTGACGAGCACGTTGCCGTTCGCGAGTACTGTGGATGCGTGACGGGAATGTGCTGAAGGCATCGTTCCGGCGCTACTCCACGCGCCAGTCGCGGGATCGTAGATCTCCGTGCTGCTGTATTCGATGGAAGTCTCAAAGTTTGGCGTCGGCCTGACAACTGTACCGCCGCCAACGACCAACACCGTACCGTCCGCCAGCAAATGCGCCGTGTGACCGTATCGCGGGACACTGAGGTTGCCGCCGCTGCTCCAAATGCCAGTGTCGGGATCGTAGATTTCCGCGCTGGTCAGGAATCGATCCAGATACGAAACGCCGGCACTAGCCGGCGGCGCAAGAACACCACCTGCGACCAGGACCTTGCCATCCGCCAGCCGCACCGCGATGTGTTCGTAGCGCGGTGTGATCAGTTTGCCGGTCGAATTCCACTGACCGGTTTCCGAATCATAGATCTCGGCGCCGATGCCACCCACCACGAGTACCTTGTCATTCCTGAGTAGAGTGGCCGTCATTCCGGGGGGATTCGATCTCGCCAGCGAACCGGTTGGACTCCAGCCGCCGGGGTGTTGCGCCCACGCGACAGCGGCCACAAGCAGGACGGATATCGATATCGCGACGCGGACAACCGCGTGATGAGCGCTGCGGCAACTCATGGCTGGCAGTTGCTCACTCTGAAGGATACCATGTTGGAGTTCAATCCATCGACGCTGACGCGAAGAGTGTGGTTGCCCAGCGTGTCCGGCGACATCGTCCCTCCTTCTTCGTAGTCGCCATTGATGTCTGCCAAATGCCAGTTCAAAACATCCCAGTTTTGACCATTGCTGTTTCCGGACAGGTGCACCGTTGAACCCGGAGCAGCATTGGTGACCTTCACTCTCCACGAATCTCCGACACAGTACAAGGCGCGGTCGAGCGTCAAGACCGGCGAAGCGAAGGTTGAAAAGACGCCGCCGCCTGAAGTGGCAACGTAGACCTTGCCGGAATTCTGTGAGTCGATCGCCAGACCGGAAACAAACATTCTGTGAGGCATACCCGACCCCACGAGACTCCACGAGGCTCCGGCGTTCGTGCTCCGATACAATCCCTGCGAGGTTCCGGCGTACACAATTGCGGGATTCTGATGATCGATCACCAAGGCGGTCACGCTCTTATAGAGATATGGGGGATCGTTCAGGATCCCTTCATTGATCGGGTTCCAACTCATTCCTCCGTCGGAGCTCTTGGATAATTCCTGGCCGCCGGCGTAAACGACATTGGAGTTCTTCGGATCAACGGCGACGTGCCACGCGGAGCGTGGAGACGCAATCCGATTCCAGGTATTTCCTCCATCGCTGCTCTTGAACAGTGCCGGGCCGATCTTATAGGGCTGGAGTTGCGCGTACAAGATATTCGGGTTCTGGGGCGCGATCGCCAGGACACCGATGGTAATCGTCGGTAAAGAGTCGCCGCCGACAGAAACCCAACCGGCTCCGCCATCTGTACTCTTGAACAACGTCGGAGTGCCGTCGGGTGAGCCCGAGACTTCGGTTCGTGCGTAAAGTGTGTTTGGATTTTGCGGATCGATCGTCAGTCCGGTGACACTCGAGGAGGAAGGCAAGCCGGCTTGGATCGAGGTCCAGTTGACGCCACCATCCTCACTCTTCAACAGCTCGAAGCTGCGGGACGCGAGGGCGCCTGCGTAAAGAGTGCCTGAGTTTCCCGGATGCACCGCAAGAAAGATCATTCGAAGGAGGCGCGAGCTGACCTCGTTCCAGGTTTGCGCGCCATCCGTGCTTTTGAAAAGCCGGTCGAAGTTAAACGCAAATACGCTGGCCTGCTCGTGGACAGCAAGGCCGGACAACTCCATCGCGGTTAGACCCGTATTGCTGCTTCTCCAGGTGGCGCCTCCATCCGTGCTCTTGAAAAAACCGCGATTGGTAGCCGCGTAGAGGATGTTTGGGGTCCTGGGGTCAAGCGCCAGCCGAAGAATCGTTGCGGTCAATCCCGGTCCCAGGATACGCCAGCTCGTCCCGCCATCTGTGCTCTTATAAAATCCCTGCCAGGTTCCGGCGTATACGGTGCTCGGGTTCTGCGGATCAACCAGCAGAGTCGAGACTCCCGGCCCAGGCGTCCGCATCTCCAGAGCCACGACCCAACTGGCGCCGCGATCCGAACTCTTCAACACCCCGCTGGAAGTTCCAGCATAAAGCGTGGTTGGAACTCGCGGATCGATGACCAAGGCATTCACTTCACCGATACTTACCGCATTCGCTTTCCAGCTTTCTCCGCCATCGCTACTCTGGTGCACCTCTCCAGCCCCGCCGACATACAACACGTTCGGGTCTTGAGGGTCGATCAGCAGCGAGAAGATTTGCGGAGAATTAAGATTTGTTTTTTGCCAGGTTGCGCCGCCATCGCGGCTCTTAAAGAGGCCCGCACTTGTCAATTCGGTGTCGCGATTGACGTGACCCGCGTAGACGATAGATGAATTGCGTGGATCCAACGCAACGGTCCACCAGCCCCAGTGGATTTCATGTGAGCTCCCGGGGGGCTGGATACTCATCGTTGTCCAATTCAGTCCGCCGTCGCTACTTTTCAAGAGCGAACCGGAGTTATGAGATGCGCCGTAGATCGTGTTGGAATTCGACGGATCGATGACGAGCGGGTCAACTCCTGCGGCATCCGGTGCAGAATCCGGATGAGGGGCGTGCCAACGCTCTCCGCCATCGATGCTCTTGAATGCTCCGCTTCCAGACCCGACGTAGATGATGTCCGGTTTCTGCGGATCCACCGCCAACGCGATGATATACCCACCTGCCGGTCCATAACTGACCCATCGGGCGTGTTGTGCCCATGCGGTACCAGATAGTGTCCCCAGGGCTGTCCACACAACGAGCAGCCCGACGTATCGCTTGTCGAACTTCATCGCACACCTCTCATGGAATGACGCTAAAAAATCACCTTACCGGCTAAAACAATTTGGCGCGGTGGCCCGCCATATCGGGCAACAATGCCGGCTATCGCGCCACCTGCAAAAACGGGTTGGCTGAGCGAGTAGCCACCAAGTCCGCCCGGCACCAACTCGAGATTCGCGTGATTGAAAATGTTGTAGAACTCTGCCCGAACCTGCAGCCTTACCCGTTCGCGCAGCGGAAGGTTCTTCGTGAAGGCGATGTCCTGAAAGTGGGACCCCGGCCTGCGGTAGTAGTTCCGTGGCAGCAGGTTGTCCAACGGACCATAAAGCGAGTCCAGGCACGCGAACGGCGTCGCAATTGGAATGCACGTCCCCAACGGAGCGCTTCGAATCTTGTTTGCCGCCAGATAAAGAAAGCGATTGGGAACTTTTGGATCGGGAGTCATCTGCCCGCTCTGCACCACCGGCAGCTTTCCGACAACGCGCGGCCGTCCGCTGTTCGCGACATCCGGTACGCCGCCGTCAAGCAACTGGAAAGGCTGCCCGGTCTGAAACGAGAGGATCCCGCTCGCTTCCCACCCTTCGAGCACGCGACGGACGAAGCGAAAGGGAAGAGGAACCGTGGGAATTCTCCAAATGAAATGCGTTACCGCTCGATGTCTCTGATCGAAGCTCGAACTACCTCGATCCAATCGCGGATTACTCAAATCGAGTAACACGCCCTGAGCCAGGTCTCCTCTATCGATAAAACGTTCGCTGGCGTTATCGAAAGAGTGGCTCCAGGTGTAGTTCGCGCCAAATTGCAGACCCAGGCGGCCTGCCCGCTTTTCCGTCTTCAACTGAAGGCCGTGATAGCTGGAATGCGCCAGGCTCTTGACGGTATAGAACAGCGCATGATCATTCAATAGTCGTTCCCCAGGCCTGCCGACAAAACGGCCGCTGCCTCTTAAGTTCTCGACCGCGGAGAGTTCGAGGCCGGAGCCACTCGAGCCGATATAGGATCCGGACAGCAGGAGATCTCCAGCGAACTCGCGCTCAACAGAAGCATTCCAGGCGGTGACGTAGGGTGTCCGGCGGTCCGGATCAACGCGATCGATGGACGCGGGAGCGAAGGTTTGTTGTCCCGTAAGGGCATAAGGATTGGCAAGCATCTCGGGCGTGAACAGGACGTTACTGTAGACAGCGCCGCCAAAGATGAAAGGTGGAACGCGGTCGAAGCTTGCATCGAAAAATACGCCGGCGCCGGTCCGAAACAATGTCCTGCCGTCGCCGGTCAGGTCCAGGGCCAGGCCAAGACGTGGGGCGAAGTTGTTTTTGTCCGGACGGACGAAGTAATTGCGGTATTTGCCCGGTGCATCGGTGGTACGCAGCAGCTTGCCGTTTGAAAATCGCTCGTAATAATTCGTCCCATCGCCGAGGTAAAAATTAACGTCGCGCGTCTTCTCATGGCCTGCGCTGGCCTGCACCCCGAAATACTCCCAGCGCAGACCGGGAGTTAACGTCAACCGGCGTGACAGCTTCCAGGTGTCCTCGACAAACCATGCCGTATCGCTGTATCGGGTGTGTCTGCGGCGGTCGGTCGCATCGGTTCGTGAGATGTCCATCCATGCCGTCAACGGACTGAGAACGCCGTCAACGAAGCCCTGAACGCTCGGAAAGCTGGCCCAAACGCCCGGTGAAGCCACGTCGACAGCATCACGGTATTGCATGGCTTGCGCGCCGAATTTGAAGAAGTGACTGTTTCGAACCCAGCTCAGCGTGTGATGCAGGTGGTATAGGTTTCTCGGACCCCCTTCACTTTGGCGGCCGGTCGGCAATTCCGCAGATTGGCCAAGTATGCTCAATTCCCGGAAGAAGCCGTTGGATCCGGCTTCTGAACGGTTGCTCGTCAGCCGGTTTAAAGCGATGCGCGATTCACTCACCATCCTCGGTGACCACACATGAGTCAGGTTCAGGGTGATGTTGTGATTTCGGATGGATGACGCCTGGTCGAGGTCAGCCGTGTATGGTTGCCTAACCGTGGCCAGCCGATTGGCGTGTTGAAACTCGTATCGCCCTGTAGCGCTCGTCCGATCGTCAACGTTGTAATCCAGACGCACCATCCCGAGATGCGTGTTCTGCGGCTGACCGGCGCCGGTGTCCGCCGGCCCGTGACGCGTGGCCAGAGCAAAGGCGGGAAGGGCTACCGGTGTAGCGTTGAAATAAGGGCGGACGGTTCGCGTCAGGACATCCGTGGCAGAGAGGTTCGCCGGTATCGGGTACTTGCGAAAGATTGCCTGAGTTGCCGGTGAACTTGCTGCGACTAGCTGTGGGGTTGGAACGTAATAAGTGCGTGAATCGGAGCTGCGGACAAAAATGGATTCCAGCGCGACGAAGAAAAAGGCAGCGTCCGGAACCAGCTCGCCACCGACGGATCCACCGGCATGATGCGCGTTGAATGAGTTTTTCGGCTTACTCCAGGCGTTGTTTTCAAAGCTGTTCGCTGCGAGCGCCGTATTGCGCGCATAGTCATAAATGGAACCGTGGAGTTCGTTGGTGCCGCTTTGGGTGACAAGGTTGGCGATGAAGCCGGCGCTGCGGCCGTACTCGGCCGTGAAGCCGTTCGTCAGAATGCGGTACTCACGGACGGCTTCATTGGGAACCGTCTGGCCCGGACTGTTGCGGTCGGGATTGGTGTTATCGTCGGTTCCGTCGAGCAGAAAGCTGGCCGATTCCGACCGTTGTCCATTGATCGCATAGCCAACGCCTCGCCCGAAACTGTTCAATGCCGGCGCCGCACCGGCCACGAGGCCGATGAAGTCGTAGGGATTCCGCGTCAATGTCGGTAATGTTGCAATCGCGCTGCGGCCAATCGTCTGGCCTGCAGTCGCCGTTTCGGCCTGAAGCATCGGCGCGCCGTCTTCCATCGTGATGCTTTCGGCCGCGGAGCCAATCTGCATTTCGAAGTTCAAGGCAAAGATGTCCTGAACCCGAAGTTCGACGCCCGGCTTGATCATCGTCTGAAAGCCGTGCTTTTCGAGGATGAGCCGATATCTGCCCGGAGGAATGTTGGTCAGACGGTAAAGCCCTTCGTCGTTCGTCGGCGCAAAGTACGTGGCGCCGGTTTCAACGTTGTTAAGCCGGACAGCGACGTCCGCCAGTGTGGCTCCAGTGGGATCGGTCACACGTCCTGTGATCGTCGCAGACTGATTTCCGAGTGGGATGAGTAAGACCAAAATCCACAGGGGCTTCATGGATGATTTGGCGCCTGATTCAAGAAAGCTGCGGTTAATAGTTGTTTGCCGGTAGGCTGCCGGCTTCCGCCGGGCGGCTCGATGGTCACGAAGACCTGGTCGATTTGCGCCAGCACTTCAGGGTCTTCGAATTTCAAAACCCAACGACTCTGAGCGGCATCGTCGACGTAAAGGATTCCCAGACTACGCGCAGCTTGTGTCCGGCCATCTCTCTTCCCCCACACCTGGAACGTAACACTGGTTGCGCTGCCTTTGTTCTGAAGGTCGTAGGCGTAAAAGATCAGCGACTTCCCCTGCGTGTAGAAGATCCGGCCGGGAAGTGGACGCGTTTTACCGGGAGTGCCGTCGTCGCGGACATCGACGATGCGAAGATTTCGCGCGGCGATAATGTCGCGAATGTCTTTTTCTCTGGAGAGAAGTTCACGATCGCGTTCGATGGTGTCCGCTTGCTCGCGGATCGTGGCGGTCAACGAGCTGAGTTGACGCTGCATCTGTGCGATGACTGCGCCGTCTGTCGAGCGTGCCGTGCGTACTCGTTCGAGTTCTTCGCGAGACCGCGAGAGGTTGGCGTCCGCATCCTTCAGCTCACGCGCAAGACGATCCGCGTCCGCGCGAGAGGCTTGAGAATCCTGACGGAGTTCCGACATCTCGTTCAAAAGTGCGGTCAGTGTCTCTTCAAGGCGCGCGCGAGCCGCGACGGCTGCATCGTACTCGCGCAACAAGCGACTGGTAGCTTCAGCTTGAACCTGTTCGCTTTTCGTCTCCACGTGCGGCGGCGCAGGCGGCAGAGTTGCAGGCTGTCGTTTTTCCGAAAGCTGCCGTTCGAGTTCCTCGATCTTGCCGGACAGCACGGCGATCTGGCGGGCCGCTTGTGCCTGCTTGTCCAGATCGGTGTGATACAGACGCGTTCCGTAGCTCAGTAGAAGCAAGAGCCCAAATCCGGCGGTCGCAGCCACCAGGACTTTCAGTCTGCGGGGCCGTCTGGCGCGCAAAATCGAAATGCCTTCTTTACGGGCGCGAGCTGCAAAACGACGTTTCATCCCGGCGTGAGGCCAACGCTCACTCAGCAGTCCTTGACGCGGGCGATCGAGTAGCGGAAAGCCACGTTCGGTAATCGCGTGGAAATCACTGTATGAGGCTCGACAACCGGCACATTCCAGCAGATGTTCACGAAGCCGGCGAAACTCCTCGCAAGACAAATCACCGGTAGTTGCCAGCGCACAAAGCGCTTCAAAGGTTTCATGTGTGGTTGCTTGTGCGGTGTCGTGACCATCATGAGTGGACATCCTTTACCTCCCGTGTCGATTTCTGACCGGTGTCGCCGAAAAACTGCCGCAGCTTTTTCAGCGCACGGTAGTAGTGATTACGGCCACTCTCGTAAGACTCCTTCATACGTTCGGACGCTTCGCGCACCGTCAACCCGTCGAACGCAATCAGTTCGATGATGCGTTGCTCTTTGCTGCTGAGCTGCTTCATGCCGCTGTGCAAAAGTCGTTGCCAGTCCTGGATGCTCATCTCCTCGCGTGACCGTCGATCTCCGCCGAATTCCAGATCCACGAGGGCGGCGGCCGGCGAGGCGTTATAGAAGCTTCTTAACGCGAGATACTTGCGACGGTTGAAACTGCGGTGATACGCGTATTGCATCAGCCAGGTCTTGACGCTGCCTTTGCCGGCATCATAGAGATCGGCTTTTTTAAAGACCTCGATGAATACATCCTGGAGGATGTCTTCGGCCTCTCCCCGGTCTCGCAGAACCCGTCTCGCAATATCGAAGATCAGGCGATAGTGCCGGCTGAAAAGAATGCCGAGCGCGTCGCCGTTTCCGTTGCGGACCTGTTCCATGAGTGCTTCATCGGTGAGTCCCGCCAAGCGCCGCCTCCTTTGGGGTTCTGAGGAGTATGCACCTGAGAAGGTGAAACTGTGGCAGGCAGGGGCGAGAGTGCATCCTGGCCGTCACAGTTCACCATCCCCCTTCATCGGAGGCAACGGCAGCTTGACGCGGCATAAGCGTTGCCAGAGACTTGGTTCGGTTTCGTTGGGGGAAGACCAGAGTCAGATGGAATCCACTCTTTCGACGTTGGTCGCCGGGGCCGAACAAGGTGATCGTGCCGCTGCGGGCGCACTGTTCGCCGCACTTTACTCCGAGCTGCATCGGGTTGCCAAACGTGAGCTCGGACGGCACGGGTTTGCGGTGACGCTGGGCGCGACAACACTCCTGCTGGACGCTGGGCAGCGCGTCGCCTGGCTGGCCTCTATTCGTGAACAGAACGCGGCGTTGGCTGCGGACCTGGAAACGTTACTCGCTGATTATCGCGCGCTTCAAGAAGAGCGTTTTCTCGATCAGCCTCCCGGTTCGGTGCACGCGACTATGACCGGCTAGACGATCGGGGCGTATAGCTTGCGGACGCCGATCGCCCAGGGCGGTATGGGGAGCGTTTGGCCGAGCGCAGCGATGGCCGGTTCGAACGTCACGCCGCTGTGAAGTTTCTCAACATCGCACTGGCTGGGAGTGGCGGCGAGGAGCGCTTCAAACGCGAGGGCACAATCCTGGCTCGGCTCGTGCATCCCCACATCGCACAGCTTCTGGATGCGGGGGTTTCTTCGAGCGGGCAGCCCTACCTCATTCTTGAACACATCAGTGGCGAGCCCATCGATCGTTACTGCGACGGCCGCATGCTCAACATCGAATCACGGCTCCGGCTCTCTCTCGACGTGCTTGCTGCCGTTGCCCATGCGCATGCAAATCTGATTGTGCACCGAGACCTCAAGCCCTCGAATGTGCTTGTCAGCACGGATGGACAAGTAAAGCTGTTGGACTTCGGTATTGCGAAGCTTCTGCAAAACGAAGACCAGCCCAACGCCGCAACGATGCTGACGCGGGATGGCGGCGCCGCGATGACACTGTTGTATGCCGCGCCTGAACAGGTCACCGGGGGAACGGTAACCACTGCCACTGACGTCTACGCCTTGGGAGTTTTGTTGTACGTGCTCTTGGCCGGACAGCATCCCTCAGGCCCGGGACCACAATCCTCGGCAGATTTGATCAAGAGCATCGTGGATACGGATCCGCCGCGGCCTTCGGACGTCATTGCGCGGATGCCGCTAAATGGTGCGAAAGGCATCGACGCGACTCGCGGTACAACGCCGGACGGAGACCCGATTTTTTGCCAGATGTCATTGTTTCCCTTCCGGCTCGAGGCAAAGGCAAGGCGCCGTCCGTCCGGTGACCAGATCGGGTCAACATCAAATGCAGCGTCCACTGTCAATCTGGAAAAGATGTGCGTGGAGAGTTCGGCCATCCATACATCTGCGCCTGTGCCTTCAAACTTCTGCAGAAGAACTCGTTTTTCATCCGGCGCCAGTCGTACCTGTGAGTACCGATCCGGAGCGCCGATGGTTTCCAAACGTTTCCCGCTGCGGTCGAACCAGGCGAGCTGGGTTCCCCCTCCACTGCCAACGCCGCCATAGGCCAAAATGCCATTCTGGGACGCTGAGAAACTGCGATAGGTTGAAGCCCCTACGGTAGAAGTTCCGACGCCATCTGCAATTCCAATCGAGTCACCGGTCACCGTCAGTGTGGCCGCGTCAAAAGGATACGCGACCAACTTACCTTCACGGACGGCCAGGAGCATTCCGGGCTCCACGTACATCACGTTCCCGTCTGCAGCCAGCACCCGCCTGGCATCCGGTGCGTCCAATGATCGGACGTAAACGCCGCTGGTTGAGCCGCCGAAGACTGTGTAAAGGAGATGCTTTCCATCCGGCAGAAAATGCGGATACCGATGCGCTTCCGGGCTAACGTCCGTTGTGATCAATGGAGAAGGCGTTCCACCGGAGGACGACACCCGAAATAACCGGGTGCCGCCAACCCCGGTGAAAACGATCACGCCATCCCTATTCCACGTGCCACGCGTTGGATTAACGCCCGTTTCACAGATCAGCTCGGGTGAGCCGCCATCGATGGCAACTCGTTTCAGTTTTGCGTCCACCCAAAAGCCGATGAACTTGCCATCCGGCGACCAGAACGGACTCGAGCCACCCTCCGTTCCGGAAATGACTCGCGCATCCGTTGAATCGAGTTTTCGCAGCCACAGGACACGCCGATCGGCGCTCTCCCCGGTGAATACGAGAAAGCGGCCATCCGGGGACACTGCCAACTCCGTCACTCCCGGATTGGGAAACACCCGGTTCGGTTGAATCGTGAAGCGAAAGCTGGGAGCTTCCGGAAGCTGCGGTTGCAGCGCACGCGTCACAAGCGTCGTCACCGCGACAAGAGCAACGATCCCGATGGTCGCACCAATAAGCCGGCGTTTGCTGAAATGCGACCCTTCAGGCCGGGTGTGGGCAATTCCTTCCAGCGTGTCGAGCAACTCCAGGCGAATCGCACCGGCGTCGCGCAATCGCAGACGCTGATCCTTATGAAGACAGCGCCGCAACACACGATGCACGTGAAGTGGAACGCCGGCCGGAAGAGCCTTCCATTCCGGTTCGGCTCGCACGATGGCGCTCAGGACATCGGTGATCGTCTCGCCGTCGAATGCCTTACGTCCGCTCAGCATCTCGAACAGGACGCAGCCGAATGCCCAGGCATCGGCCCCGCGATCGACAGGCTTCCCCCGCGCCTGCTCCGGCGACATGTACGCGGCCGTACCGATAATGATGCCCGGCGTCGCCGCAGTTTGTGTTGGAGAATGCGACATGCCGGCGCTGCCGGAGACGGTATCGCGGAATTTGGCTAAACCGAAGTCGAGGACTTTAACTGTCCCGCCTGGAGCGATCTTGATATTGGCGGGCTTCAAATCACGAGGAACGATTCCTTTTTCGTGCGCAGCCTCCAACGCCTCACAGATTTGCCGGGCTATCGCGAGGCATTCGTCGATCGGGATTGGGCCTTGCGCGATTCGTTCCTCCAGCGTATCGCCCTCCACCAGTTCGAGCACCAGAAATCGCAAGCCCTGCGCTTCCTGCAGATCATGAATCGAGGCAATGTTTTGATGATGAATCGCCGCAAGAGCTTCGGCTTCCCGCTGGAAGCGTGCCACGCGATCACTGTCGTTCGCGAACTCATTTGGGAAGGATCTTGATTGCGACTTCTCGCTTGAGCTTCGTGTCGTTCGCACGGTAGACCTCGCCCATTCCACCTTTGCCGAGGAGATCTGTGATTACGTAGGGTCCGAGAGAGTGTCCGATCAGCGTTGTCATCTGGCCGCGTAATCTACATCAAAGAGTCTGGAACAAACTACAAGTTCGTAGCGGAGACGGGTCCGTCCCCACCCTGACGAATGCCGCCTCCAGTATTTGGCCCGGCCGACAGAGTGTTGGGATCCAGTCGCGGCGCTAGGCGCTAAGCACTAAGCGTTGAAAGGTTATCCTCAACGGAGTGCCCCTGCTATTCTCTATGCTGAGTGGGTAACTGGAGTGTGTATGGCCACGCGAGTGAACATTGTTCTCGATGATGAGATCCGTAAGCGTCCGGTGAACTCTTTGCGTTTGCGATAAATGACAGCGACATTCGCACCCGCTTTGAGAAATGCCAGCGTGACGGCGCGGCCCAAACCTCCGGTACCACCAGCCACGTTGGGCACGACCCATCCGTTGTGAGATTTCGGGATTTCGGTTCAGCAATGCAGGATTCGTCCAATCTCCGATTCCCCCACCGGGTGGCTCAAGAGGTTAAACCGGCCCTGTAACCTTGCGGACTTATGCCAGTACTTCCAGTATCAGGAGGTAGTGATGGAAAGATTCTGGCAGGATCTGAGATTGAGTGCGCGCTCGCTGGTGAAAGCTCCCGGCTTTGCGCTGATCTCGGTGTTGACGATCGCGCTGGGAATCGGTTCCAGCACGGCGATGTTCAGCGCCTTCTATGCTGCCCTGCTTAAGCCTCTACCCTACACCAACCCGGAGCAGCTCTACTTTCTGTGGGAAGACGCCAGCATGTATGGCTCGCCGAAAGATTCGCCGGCCGCAGCAAATTACTTCGATTGGCGTGAGCAGAGCCGCTCTTTTGCCGATATGACGGCCATTTCCACCCGACACCATGAACCTGACAGGGACTGGCGAGCCCGAGCAGTTGGGAGTCGCGACGGTCACCGCGAATTTCTTCTCTGTTCTGGGCGCAAAACCGGCACTGGGTCGCGGATTTGTTGAAGGAGAGGATCAGGAAGGTAAACCTGAAATCGTGGTGCTCGGCCATCGATTCTGGCAGCGGCGCCATGGCGGACAAGCGAATGTCATTGGTCAGACGATCGTGCTGGACGGCAGGCCTTTTCAGGTAGTGGGAGTCATGCCGCCGTCTTTCACGTTTCCTGCACAGGTTATCGATCTCTGGATACCGTTTCGCTGGAACGCTGAGCGACGAAATAACCGCAGAGACCATTACTTGTGGATCGCGGGTCGGTTGAAGGAAGGTGTTTCACCGGTCACCGCTCAAGCGGAAATGAAGGCGATCGCCGCCGGCCTGGCGAAGGCGTATCCGGAAACAAACACCAATCTTGGTTGCAATATCGAATCGCTTCGCGATCACTATGCGGGCGATGTGCGCCCTGCACTCCTGGCACTGATGGGCGCGGTGAGCCTGCTGATGCTGGTTGCTTGCGCCAACGTGGCTAACTTGCTGCTGGCGCGGTCCGCTCGCCGCAGCCAGGAATGGTTTGTGCGCATCGCGTTGGGTGCGGGACGCGGCCGCGTCGTGCGGCAGGCGCTGGCAGAAAGCCTGCTGGTGGCTCTTGTTGGAGCGGTTATCGGAGTGTCGCTGGCCGCCGGCGCAGTCCGCGCTCTCGATATTCTGAAACCCGGCGGCATCGCTGAAACCGGCAGCGCGCAACTGAGCCTGCCCGTGCTCGCCTTCGCTGTCTCACTCACTCTGTTGACGAGCGCACTGTTCGGCCTGCTGCCAGCCCTGCAGTCGTCGCGGGTTGATCTGGCAAAGGGATTGAAAGACCGCAGCCGGATGGTGACGGGCAATAGCGGGCGAATCCGCAATATTCTGGTTGCAGGCGAAGTGGCGCTGTCCTTGTGCCTGCTGATCGGCGCCGGACTGATGTTACGGACACTGGTGGCGCTGAACAATGCGCCGTTGGGATTTCTGCCCGCGGGAGCCATGCTGATAAGCACTCCGCTCGGCGGGGAGAAGTACCGCCCGCACGACGCGCGCGTCCGTTTCTTCCAGCAGGTTCTCGAACGCGTGAATGCGCTGCCGGGTGTGACCGCAGCCGGCTACACCAGCCATATTCCGCTGACATTCGGCGGCGACCAGAACAGCTTTCTGATCGAGGGCCGCCCCGTGCCTCCTCCGGGCCAGCTGGACATTGGCCCGGTACGTATCGTCAGTCCCGGATATTTTCAGGCGGTCGGAACGCCAGTGATCGCCGGGCGGTCGTTTGACACCTACGACATCGCGGATTCGGAGCGCGTCGTGGTCGTGAACCAGTCCTTTGCGCGCAGGTTCTGGCCTGGAGAGGACGCCGTCGGCAAACGCATGCAACGGGGTTCGGCCATCGTCGAAAACGGCTGGTTTCGCGTGATCGGTGTGGTGCAGGACACGCCGCAGGTTTCCGTCGAGACCCAGGCGAAGATTGAGATCTATTTACCGCATACGCAATTCCGCGGCTATTTCTTCGTCCCCAAGGATCTCGTCGTGCGAACTGAAGGTGCGCCGTTGGCGCTGGCCGGACCTGTGCGTGATGCAGTTCATGCTGTGGATAAGGATCAGCCCGTCTCACAGGCCGTCACCCTGGACGCGAAAGTCGCCGGTGCTTTGGCGCATCGGCGCTTTCAATCGGTGTTGTTCATGGGTTTCGCTGTGATCGCTTTGACCCTGGCCGCAGTCGGACTATTCGGCGTGTTGAGCCAGTTAGTGACGCAACGTGAACGTGAGTTCGGGATCCGCATGGCCATGGGAGCGCGGACGAGTGATGTATTGAGGATGGTGTTCCGTCAAGCATTCGCGCTCGTGCTCACGGGAACGGCAGCCGGAATTCTCGGCTATCTGGCGCTGTCGCGTTTCATTTCCAGCCTGCTGTATCAAGTGTCCACCACCGACCCAATGACGATCGCGGCAGTCACGGCCCTGCTCACCGCGGTAGCGCTTCTGGCCTGCCTGGTTCCCGCATGGCGGGCGGCACGACTCGATCCGATGGTCGTGCTTCGAGATCAGTAAGACTCGCATTGAAAACCACGCCGAGGGGCCCAGTTTCCTCCGGTTGTTCCCTCCTGATGAAATCATCGATCTTAATGATGAAATCATCCTGGTATGTACCACAGGAAGTAAGTGTGTCTTGGGTCAGGTCGGAAACATCAGCAATCAGCCATCGCTCCGTGGTTTCTCACCTGCGCGCGCTCCAACCGGAACCCTGTGTTGAAGTCACCATGGTAAAGTATAGCTATGAAGACCATACAGATTACCGTGGATGAAAAGCTGTTGGCTAAACTCGATGCCGATGATGAAACGAAACGAGACGGACGATCCGCCGTATTTCGTCGAGCTGTAGCGGAGTACTTACGAAGCCGAACACGACGGTCAATTGCAGACAGTTATCGCCGCGGCTATGGAAAGATGCCGGAACTTGGTCGGGACTTTGAAGGTTGGGAGGACGAAGGCGCATGGCCGAACGACTGATGCGTGGACAGATCTGGCTATATGCGTTCTCTCGGCCAGACAAACGGCGACCGGTGCTGGTTTTAACCCGCCAGGAGGTCATCGACCTGCTTCATACAGTCATGGTTGCGCCTGTCACTTCGACCATTCACGGTGTGCCCAGCGAAGTAGCGGTCGGCATCGACGAGGGCCTCAAAAACGATTCGGTCGTCAATCTCGATCATGTTCAAACCGTCGAGAAGTCTAAACTGACGCGCTTCATCGGTACAGTCGGGCAGGCGAAAATGAGGGAGGTTTGCGACGCCCTCGCAATCGCCGCGGGTTGCGACAGGTAGACTTCGCAACGATGGGAGTAATGGAAGTCTTCACGGTTAACGGTAACCCGATGATCATCTCGCTACGTTGATCCCAGGGCGTCCGGCGAGCGCAGCATCCGTGTTCCGCCATTGCAGGACCTCGAGAAGATCGCCCGCGGATTGCCATCGATCGACCGGATCCTTTGCCAGACATTTGCGGATGATAGATTCGAGCAATGCGGGCGAATGCACATGCACTGTTGAGAACGGCTGCGGATCGACATGCATGATCGCAGCGATCAGGCTTGCTTGACTCTTTCCGTCGAAGGCTTTCTTGCCCGACAACATTTCGTAAAATGTTGCGCCAACCGCAAAATTCAGCGTGGCAATGATCTGCGCCTCCCGTTCGAAACGCTGCCGACGTTCCATGTTGTCCGCCATTTCCCCAGACAGAACCTTGACTGCGACGCTGCGGTTCAAACGAACATCGCGGGCGCGATATACGTTGCCCATTCCTCCGGCGCCAATTAAGTCGCCGATTTCGTACGGTCCCACCAGGGCTCCACTCGTTATCGTCATCAAGCCGCCATTTTTTGGCCCGGATTATACGCTGAAGCGCAAAAGGCCGCTACGCTGGACGTCGAGTTTCGGGCTGCGAATGTAAGAAATAAAAGCCGGGTTGTGGGGGAGCAAAAACGGTGTCGCGGTGTGCGTCTTATATAACCGCCATCTGCACCAGCGCCGTCCATCCGGCCATCAGCACGCCAATGAGCATGAATGATCTCAACATAAACGCCATTGTAGCAACTAAGGAAGGTCGAGGTCCCGGCAGAAGCTGGTGAACGGCACGACCATGATTTTGCCGGTCTCGAAATGCCGGCGTCCGCGGTGCACCTGATAGAACTGCGGTATTGGGGTGCGGTCGGCAAAATACTGAATCGCCGAACCGATGCTCTTCTCTCCGGTTTTGCATTCCACCGCAAACAGAGGCTTGCGATTTCTCAATACCACGAAGTCGACTTCCCGTTTTTCCGTATCCCTGAGATATCGGAGCTCCATGGAATAGCCTTCCGTGTCCTCGATCCAGTGGCAATACTTCAGGAGCTGTGAAGCCACCATGTTTTCAAATCGGGGACCGGGCTCTTCGACGCTGGACCAATCCCAGAGATAGAGTTTCTGCTCCTTCTTCACCGCCCGTATGCGCGGCGATCCATACGGAGCGACGCGAAAACACACGTAGAGGTTTTCGAGAATCTGCAGCCAGCGCTCGGCGGTCTTGTGATCGATTTGCAGATCCTCGCGAAGACTTTTGACGGAAAGCGGGGATCCCACCTTCGACGGGAGAAGATCCGCCAAATGCTCGACGAGACTGATTTCATGGACTCGCTCGAGATCGCGAAGGTCTTCACGCACCACGCGTGTGAGACGATCTCTCTGCCAAATCCGGTGTTCCGATTCATTCTGTGAAAGCAATGGCTCCGGGAAACCGCCGAATTTGAGCAGAACGTCGACGTCGGAGGCCGATGGCTTTCGATTCAACTCCAAAAGAGAAAAGGGATGAAGTCTGAAATACCGATAGCGTCCTGCCAGAGAGTCGCCGCCCTTCCGGTAATAGTCCAGCCGGGCCGATCCGGTGACGATGATGCGGCGCCGCGACTTCTCAGTGTCGTAGATCCCTTTTAGAAGGTTTCTCCATCGCGCGTATTTGTGAATTTCATCGAAAAGAAGAAGCGGCTCTCCCGGCGGCAACTCCGCAGTTCGAAGCCGGGGCGGCACTGCAGGGTGATCCCAGTTCAGATAAGCCTGATGAGTTTCGTCCGCTCCCTTTTCAAGAAACCCGAGAGCGAAGGTTGTCTTGCCGACCTGACGTGGACCTCCGACAAATACCATTTTCCGCCTTAGCGCGTCGGCGACAGGAGCCTGAAGGTAGCGGCGGATCGTCGTCATTAAATGGATTATAGTCCACTTTACACGTGACTAAAGTCGACCAAATCTTGCATCTTCCAGACTGGTTCACCTCGGCCCCGTTCAGCAGTTTTCCGGCCGCAGGGCTGCTGCGCGGCTCTGGTTCCTTGGACCAGAGAAAAGTGCAGACGGACTGTCACGCTTCTCGTTTGCCAAGACTCTTCGATTTTGTGGGGCGAATTTTCGAGAAGGAGGGCCTCGACATCTATTTGAAGACGCGCTGCATCAACTCCGGCCAGGTGTGATGAGTGGGCAATCGTCAGGTCATAGACCGCCGCTACAGGGCTTTCCCAGTCCGAGCTAGTTGTTGTCTGGCGTCTTTTGTCCTGGAGGATTGGCGGCGGGCGCCGGAGGCTGCTGCGCCGGACGGTTGCTTTCGATCATTTCCAGAATCTGCCGCTCCATGGTGTTTTGGAAGAATCGCAGGCGGGCGCGCTGCCTGGGACTCAAAAGCGGATCCACCGCCCTGACGAATTTCTCCTGGCTTGCAAACGCGTCTGCGTCGGCTTTATCGAGTTCGCGGACCAGCATGCTAAAAGTTTCTTCGTCCACCGGCGCGTCTGAATTTGGCAAGGTCCCCCGATTGGTAGCCTGGCGAATCTGATTCATCAGCCGCGCGCGACGATTGGCGGTCGCCCGCTTCTCACTCAGCCAGTTCATTAAAGACGGAACTACTTTCTGATATTGGTCATCCGTCAATTCAACGAAAGGCTTGATCCGTTTTAAGTACAACGTATCCACGGCATCTGCCACAGCGACGGCGGGCCGTTTGGGCTGAACAATATCCGGCCGGGGGCGCAGATTTTGTCTTGCTTGACGGAGTTTGGCGTGCGCAGGCACAGCGGACATTGTCGCAAGAACGACTAAAATAACTGCTGTAACGGATCTCTTCATTGATGATTCAACTCTGGCTTGGACTGTGGAGCATTGAGAAGCAAGTGAACCAGTTTCCTTGCTTGTTCATCTTCTAATAATGCCACTTCTTCGAAGGCCCCAGGAGCCCAAACTGCCCTTTCATCCTCGATTGCGCGTTCATCCTGTGAAACCGTTGCCGGAGGATTTCCAGCCGGGACGTCCGAAACAAACTTCGTCTGATCCTGCGACAGGTGCCAGAGGAACCCTCCAGCGCCCAAACCTACGACGACCAGCATCGAGAAGGCCCAGGCCATTGCCGGCCGAATTGCCCAACCCGTCCAGCGGCGGACGGCGGATTCGCGTTGGACTGACCGCGATAGCAATTCCAGGCGAACCGATGACCGGAAGTCGTTCCAGTCGGGTTCGGGAATATTCGAATCGGCGGTCGACAGGCTGTCGTGAGCGATCCTTACTTCCTGCATTCTGGACATGCATGCCCCGCAGGAATCCAGATGCGAGCGCCGGTTTGCGGAGGGAGGCGCTCCTTCGATAAAACTCATGAACTCGTGAGCTTTCAAATGCCCAAACATAATATTGGCTACTTTCTGCCAGGTTCTTTGACAAATTTTCTTAATTTTTCCAGCGCAAAGAACACGCTTGCTTTGATCGTCGATACAGAGCGGCCAGACATCGTGGCGATTTCCTCGTAGCTCAAATGGTCATTGATTCTCATTTCGAGGATCGCTTTCTGTTTCGGGGGTAACCGTTTCACCAACCGCCGGAAGTGATCACGCATTTCCTGGTTTTCGAGGTGAGACTGAATCGATGGAGCGATGCTTCCGGTGAATTCGTTAACCTCGACGAACTCATGCGAGTTCTTCTTCACGTGATTGATGCAATGGTTCATGGCGATTCGGTAGAGCCACGTTTTCAAACTGGATTCGCGTCGAAAGGACGTGAGGTGTTCGAAGGCCTTGATGAAAACTTCCTGCGCCAGGTCCGCCGCATCTTCCCGGTTATCGACAAATCGGTAACAGACTTTGTAGATTTGCCGTTCGTAGCGAATCATCAGCTCGTCGAATGCCGACATGTCGCCGACCAGGTATCGATCGACGAGCGCTCCGTCCGCCTCACTTTCCTTGGAAACCATTGGGAGGGCTGTGGTCAAGCTACTGTCCATAGGCTTGTCTTCCTCATTCGTCCTTTCCTCCAACCGTACCAATTCGTTGGACAGGTCCCGTGGCTGCCGGGTTTATCGTAATATTAACGGAATGGCGGAAACGAAGTCACCGAAATGGAAGGTCTTAGACCGCCTGTTCCCCTACCTTCGCGAACATAAGGGCCGAATAGCGCTCGGTTTCGCCTGTGTGCTCCTCACCAATGCGCTTTTTGTCGGCGTGCCTTGGGTTATCCGTTATGCCATCAACAGCTTAGCCGAGTCTGTCACCACAGAAAAGCTCGCTTATTATGCCGGGATTCTGGTGGCATTGACTCTGGTCGAGGGTTTCTTCCGATTCTGGATGCGCTGGCTATTGATTGGCGTGTCGCGCGACATCGAATACTCCCTCAGGAACGACCTGTTCACCCACCTGGAAAAGCTCCCGATGGTGTTCTATCAGCGGAACAAAACCGGGGATCTGATGTCGCGAGTGACAAATGACTTGAGCAACGTCCGAATGCTGGTGGGCCCGGGCATCATGTACACGGCCAATACATTGCTGACGGTCGCGTTCTCAATCGTCCTGATGCTCCAAATCGATTGGAGATTGACGCTTTTGGCATTACTTCCCTTGCCGTTGGTTTCTTACAGTGTCAGGCATTTCGGTCGGCGCATTCATGATCTCACCGAAGAATCGCAATCCAAACTTGCCGACCTCAGCGCTCGGGTTCAGGAAAGCATGTCCGGTATTCGCGTGGTCAAGGCCTTCGTTCAGGAGAACTACGAGATCTCCGAGTTCGAAAAAATGAACCAGTCGCTGGTCGATAAGAATCGCGAATTGATCCGAATCACCAGCATTTTTTATCCGACCATGCAACTCTTCATCGGCCTGGCCGTGGTAATGGTCCTCTGGTACGGAGGCCGGCAGGTTGTTCAACAGCGGATCCTCATCGGCGACTTCGTTTCGTTCACTGTTTACCTCGGAATGTTGACATGGCCGATGATTGCGTTTGGTTGGGTGGTGAACCTTCTCGAACGCGGCCGCGCGTCCATGGAAAGACTCAATTACATCTACGACGCCCCGGTCGAAATTGAAGATGCTCCCTCCGGCCGTTCCGAAAGCGAGATTCTTGGAGAGATTGAGTTCCGAAACCTGAGCTTTTCTTACAACCGACACTCAACGCTTCGAAATGTATCGTTGAAAATCCCGAAGGGTCGAACGGTCGCCATTGTCGGAGCGACCGGATCAGGCAAATCCACACTCGTTCAGCTGATTCCGCGTCTTTACAAGGCGCCGCCGAATTCCTTATTTATCGATGGCATTGCGATCGAACGCATACCGATCGACCGATTACGCCGGGCCATCGGTTTCATTCCCCAGGATACGTTCCTGTTCGGCGAGACCATTCGCGAAAACATCGCTTTCGGAGTGCAGTCTGCTACAGACGCGGATGTCCACCGCGCCGCTGAAATTTCGAACATTCTGGGCGACGTACAAGGGTTCCCGAAACAGTTCGAGACCGTCGTTGGCGAGAGAGGGATCACTTTGTCCGGCGGCCAGAAACAACGGACGGCGATATCGCGAGCGGTCGTCAGGAATCCGAAGATCCTGATTATGGATGATGCGTTATCCAGCGTGGACACGTACACAGAAGAGAAGATCCTGCACGAGCTCAAACAGATCATGCGTGACCGGACTTCGATTTTGATCAGCCACAGGGTGTCGACGGTCAAGGAAGCCGATGAGATTGTGGTTCTGGATCGAGGCGAAATCGTCGAACGTGGAACGCACGATCAGTTATTGCGGCAGGGCGGCTATTACGCCGAGCTTCATCGAAAACAGTTACTGGAAGAGGAACTCGCTACTTTGTAGAAGCGCCTCCGGCGCTAAGACAACGGCGAAAAGGTGTCATGCAGGACGAAGAAGTACTTGGAAAAGCCTACGACTCGAGGTTGATGCGCCGGCTGATCACGTATCTGCGGCCTTACCGGACGTTCGTGCTGTTCGCCTTTCTGCTTCTACTCTTCGAGTCGGCACTTGAAACAGCGTTTCCGCTTCTGACCAAGTCCGCTATCGACGACTACATTGCCGTCGGAAATATGGGCGGCCTGGTGATGATCGCCGGTCTGTACGTCTTATGCCTGCTGCTTAAATTCGGAGCCGAAACGCTTCAATCCTACATACTGTCGACTACTGGACAGAAGATCATGTTCGACATGCGCATGCAGGTATTCCGTCACCTGCATACGCTCTCACCCAGCTTCTATGACAAAAACCCGGTCGGCCGCCTGATCACTCGTGTCACCACCGATGTCGATGTCCTGAACGAACTGTTCTCGGCTGGAATTGTTTCGATCTTCGGCGATATTTTCACGCTCGCCGGAATCATGATCGTCATTCTTGCGCTCGATTGGCAGTTGGGTTTATTGACGCTGTCCGTACTTCCGTTGATCATCATCGCTACAGCCATCTTTCGCCGGAAGGCGCGTGATTCCTACCGGCGTGTCCGCATCGCGATCGCCAAAATCAATGCGTATCTGCAGGAGCATTTGACGGGAATGGCGGTTGTACAGCTCTACAATCGTGAGGTAAAGAGTCTGCAGAAGTTCGATTCCATCAATCGCGAGAACCTGATCGCGAATAAGGATGGAATCATCGCTTATGCCTGGTTCTATCCGGTTGTCGAAATCTTCAGTTCAGTGGCGATCGCTTTGATCATCTGGTACGGCGGAGGCAAGGTGATGGAAGATACCATCACGCTCGGTGCCCTGGTCGCGTTTATTCAGTATTCACAGCGATTCTTCCGGCCGATCGCCGACATGAGTGAGAAGTACAACATCCTGCAATCCGCGATGGCGAGTTCCGAACGTCTTTTCAAGCTGCTCGATACGACTCCGAGTCTCGAAAACCCCGTCCATCCGATTCGACGCGAGGGCAGCGCGCGTGGCGAAATCGAATTCCGCAACGTGTGGTTTGCCTATAACGACGAAGACTGGGTGCTGAGAGACGTGTCCTTTCAAGTGAGTCCCGGGGAATCCGTGGCGATCGTCGGGCATACGGGTGCCGGCAAGACCACCACGACAAGCCTGCTGACGCGTTTCTACGACATTCAGAAAGGCGCCATTTTCCTGGATGGCGTTGACATCTCGAAGATGGACCTCGCAGCGCTTCGCGGCGCATTTGCCGTCGTCTTGCAAGACGTGTTTCTGTTTTCAGGGACCATCGAATCCAATCTTCGTTTGGGATCGCCGATCGCTCGCGAACGCGTCCTGACCGCGGCTGAAGACGTCAATCTGGGTCCATTTCTGCGAACCCTCGCCAACGGGTTGGATCATCCCGTTAATGAGCGAGGCACGACATTTTCAGCCGGTCAGCGCCAGTTGCTCGCATTCGCAAGGGCGTTGGCTCACGATCCGCAGATCCTGATTCTGGACGAGGCGACGTCGAGCGTTGACACCGAGACGGAGTTGCTGATTCGTCAGGCCATCGAGCGCTTGATGGAGGGCCGGACGTCAATCATCATTGCGCATCGGCTGTCGACGATTCAGAAGTGTGACAAGATTATCGTCATGCACAAAGGCCGCGTTCGAGAGATCGGCACGCACCAGCAATTGCTCGCGCAGCGCGGCCTTTATTACAAACTGTACCAGTTGCAATACAAAGACCAGGAAGTAACGGTCGGAAATGCGCAGAGTTAACGATGATCTCGATCGACAACAAGGTTGCGGTTGTCACCGGAGCCGGACGCGGTATCGGCAGGGCTATCGCCTTCGAACTTGCACAGGCAGGCGCACGGGTCGTCTTAGCTGCGCGATCCCGGTCGGAGCTTGAAGACACAGCTCGGACAATCGGTTCCGCGGCCAGCGTCATTCCGACCGATGTTCGCGATAAGGATCAAGTCCATGCACTCCTGGATCAGACCTCATCGGCGATCGGCCCCATCGATATCCTGGTCAACGCTGCGGGATTGGGAATCTTCGGGCGCGTTGTCGAGTTTAGAGACGAAGATTTTGCGACGCTGATCGAAACCAATCTGCGAGGGACGTTCTATACGTGTCGCTTTGTGTTGCCATCGATGATCCAACGGAAGACCGGCGATATCGTCAACATCGCGTCGATTGCCGGGAAGGTCGGCTCTGCTACGCGCGCCGTTTACTGCGCGTCCAAATTCGGAGTCGTCGGTTTTACCGAGTCGCTGGCGGAAGAGGTCCGCGAGCAGGGAATTCGAGTCAGCGTCGTTTGTCCCGGTTCGACCAACACTTCATTCTCTGCGGACAAAAAAGGCAAGGCTCTGGAAAGGATGCTTAGCCCCGAGGACGTTGCTGCCGCGGTCCGCATGATGGTTACGCAGTCACGCAACGCCTTCATCAGCGAGATCGTAATGCGTCCGACACAGAAACCTTGAAGGTAGTGTGGTCTTTTGACCGTTTAATAACGGGAGCAGGCGGATCAGTGGCCATATCCGCGCGAAAAGTTCGGTAATCGCGAGAATAGCGGCGGTATCCAACGGAACAGTGATCGTATTCGCCCGCTCAGTTGCGGTGTTCAACATCCAGTTCGCCGTAATCCAGTGCAAATCACCGTAATCAACCCGGCAGTAACCGTGTATACGAACACAGTTGCCGTATCCGAGGCAGGGCGCTATCGATCAAGGATGATCCAAACCGTCAACAACTGAAAGCCGCGATTGAAAAGGTCGAACTGTCCATCAACGCGCAGACGACGAGGCTCTGCACAGTCTCGATTCCATCATGTTCAATCTGTTCCGTGACAATCAACCCATGTCGGTCGCATGGGAAAGGGCCCGACGCCTGGAAAAACGGAAAGCCCGCAAGGCCCGTCCGGCTCCGTCGCTCATCGGCCGGGGTGCATCACGTCCCGGTCGCTTTCTTTTGCACGCTGTCACAAACCCCGGATACGGCCACTTTCCCGAGTACTCCGGTGATTGTGCGGTTGAATACCGTCGCGTGATACGTGACTCCGGTTATTGTGCACTTGTACACGGTCACGTTGACGGTGGATACGAGCACTGCGGGGTTGAATACGCTGACATGAAGGTTGAATACCGAGACTCTCACCCCGAATACGGTCACTGAACTTCCGACTACCGCTCTTGAACCACAATTATGCCTGCTGAACGGAATGCTGCCTTTAAGAACTCCCGTGATGGCACGTCCGGATTATTCGAAAGGGAGACGTGAATCGCAGCCCTGTGATCGGCGACAAGGAAACGGGGTGACATAGGCCTCAGGCCGCGTTTGAGACTCTATCCGCCCAGTCTCCGGCCGATAGACGCCGAAAAGCCTTCGGTAGGAATCATTGCGTGTCTCAGGTTTTTTTCTTATTCTCGGGTCATGTCGACCGTCGCCATGACCGCAAGGGAACACCAGGTATTGGAGGCCGCGTTATCAATCCTTAAGAAGGAGTTGGATCCTGAACGCATTATTTTGTTCGGCTCCAGAGTGGAGGGACGGCACAGACCGGGTTCGGACTTCGATCTGGCCGTCGATACACCCAAGCCGACCGGCCGGGCATACCAGATCCTCGAAAACGTCAACGATTCGGTAGGTCTCTACACCGTCGATGTCGTTTATTTACCTAACGTCGGGCCAGACTTTCGCAATCTGATTCTCAAAACGGGAAAGGTCGTTTACGAGCGCCAAACTTGACCTCGCACTGAAGAAATTTTCCAAAGCCGTCGATCGGCTTGCCGAAGCTGTAGCGGAACCGCCATCGCCGATTCAACCCGATGCCGTGCTGCAACGTTTTGAATTTACCTTTGAACTGCGATGCACATTTACCCGCAATTCAATCGCTACTGATCCGCCTCAAAAGTGCTTAGATCGAATCCGTGACGTTGGCCGAATTCGGCGCGCCGTCCTGTGAAAGCGTGCCTCCGGCTAGAGACTGCGGCTCTCGACAGGGCCAAAATCGAGGAAACGCATCCCCTCGGTTGAGAATTGAGAATTTATTAATGAATATTGTCTATTGGAGATGGTCATTGGTCATTGCCAATGGTCAGTTGCAATAGACAATATTCAATAATAAATTTTCAATTCTCAACCGAGGGGTTCAGGACGGGAACTTTTCTTCTCTCCAGTCCGTACTAGCACCCATGATCGAACAATCGAACAACCGACGTTGGACGCTTCCCTTGGCCGGCCTCCTTCTACTGGTGGCGGCATGTAACGAGATCATTGACAACTCACCTCCAGACTTCCAGAACCTGAAGGAGTCGAGGCCAATCGGAAACGCGAAAGCACTGGATGTCCGGCTTCGATATGACATTGGAAAGCTGGAAGTCCGGTCAGACGGGAGCGGTGATCTTTTCTCGTTCAACCTGGACTATGATGCTCGCAAGTCCAAGCCCCGCTTCGACTTCAAAATGAACGGTGACCGGGCTGTGATGGAATTGGAGATGGACCATCGCTTCGGTATTGGCAATAGCAACAAGAGAGCTAACGAACTCAGTTTGCGATTGAACGATTCAATCCCGCTGGACCTCGACTTCAGTGCCGGAGTGAGCGACTCCCATCTCGACCTGACCGGTCTCGACATCACCCGATTTCACCTTCGAGGGGGTGTCGGCCGGACCGAAGTATCGTTCGATCGTCCGCAGGAAAAACCGATGGCTTACTTTGAGGTTGAGAGCGGCGTCGGCAATCTCACGATTCGCGGCCTCGGCAACGCACGTGTGGAGCATTTGAAGGTTGACGGGGGCGTCGGCCGGACCGACCTTGATTTTACGGGCGAAGCGAAAGACGCCCGAA
>Ga0137427_10000317_pt1 | contig 26043 bp, 18 predicted proteins | sample EasRivERMZT700_2_FD_102309 | JGI IMG/M metagenome (GOLD analysis project Ga0137427, IMG submission 102309) | Soil microbial communities from meander-bound floodplain in the East River, Colorado, USA - East River MetaG ERMZT700_2 | ecosystem: Environmental > Terrestrial > Soil > Floodplain ...
CCTCTTCGAGTCCGTTCGTGGCCCCGCGCGGGTCGATGCTGTAGATGCTCACGTTGGCGGCAGTCGCGCTGGCGACCATCACCTCCTGCGCCACCCGCACGGCGCCGCCGTCACGGACCTGCAGCAGCCGCCCCGCGGTGGAGTTGGTCGGTGTATCCCGAATGTCGTACTCGATGCCCTCGCTGAAGAACAGCAGTGCCTTCCGCCGCCCGCTCAGCGCGCCCATGTACTCCGACAATCGCCGCATCGAATCGAGCGACTGCTGCGCCTGAAAGCTGCGCGCCGCGGCTTCCATGTCGGTCGGCGATCCGGAATTGATGCCCGACGTGAGCGCCATCTCCTTGGCCAGCGCGTCCGCAATGGTCGCTTGGGTCGGCGACGGCAGGGCCTGGCCGTTGAACTTGTCGATCGACGCGAGCAGCAGGCGCTTGTTGGTGGTGAACTCCTGGCCCGACGCCGGCGCGCCGATGTGCACGACGGCCGCGAGGTCGTTCTCGCCGAGGTAGCGGTCGATGAACAACCGCGCCTGCCGGATGACGTGCAGCGACCGCATCGTGCCGACGTGATAGCCGTCGAGCACGAACATGAACACGCGCCCGTCGAACGGCCTCTCGTTGGTGAAGACGTCGGGCTCGGTTGCCGTCTCGCGCACGAGCAACGGATCGGGCCGCTCGACCGGAATGTCGACGAACGCGCACACGGTGAGCAATTGCGGCCGCTCGTCCTCGGTCACCTCGAAGTCGCCGGGCTTGAGGTCCTTGACGGGCTCGCCGTTCGCGTCGGTGACGATGGCATCCACCTCGACGTAGTTGGCGGTGGCGCGGAACGTCAGGCCCGGTGTCTGCGGAGCCGTGGTGGGTGGCGGCGCCTGCTGGGCGGCCGGCGCCCAGACGAGCAACACGGCCAGGCACGCGGTGGACAGAGTCGTGCGGCGCATCAGCGGACGCGAAACTCTACTTCTTTTTTCACTGCGGGCGCATCGCCGAGCCACGATCGGGCTTCGATCGTCAGGACGTAGCGGCCGGGCGAGAAACTCGCGAGTGGCAGCGTAACTGGCCAGCGGTAGCCGCCCTTCGCGCTGTCGAGGTCTGTACTCGGCCGGGTCTCGTCCCGGCGAAACACCTGCACTCCCGTGTCCGACGACACCGTCGCGCGGAGGTCGACGCTGTGCCTCGGCTCGACCTTGTCATAGAAGGCGGCGAGCACCGTCAGCGTTTCTGCAGGGGTGAACGTCCGGCTCGTGACCGGCGGCGTCGGCAGCAGGCTGCCAAAGCCGGGCGAGCTCTTCCCGGTCGCGGTGAGATGGGCGTGGGAGGACGTGATCAGCACGTCGCTCATGCCCGGCGACGCGCCGGCAAGATTAGGAACGTCGAGATCGAAGAACACGCTGCCCCGCCGCCCCCCAAGCGACTCCTGCGCCGCGATGCGGAGCTGATAGCGGCCCGGTGCGAGCTCGAACTCGTGCACGTAGCGCACGCCCTGCTGTGGAAACGTGGCGTGGTACTTCGGCTCGAGCCGGATCTGCGCGTCCTCGCGGGCGTTCGCCTGGATCGTGCCCTTCATGTCGATCGCGACGTACTCGACCGCAATCGTGTTCGTCAGCAGCTGGCCCTCGGGTTTGAGGGCGAGGTCCTTGCCGTTGAATTCGATGGTCACGACCACGGCGTTCTTGAGCAGCAGCCCCTTGACGACGCTCGCGGTGGCACGCATCCCGAGTCCACCGATCGCCGCCGGAGCCTGCAGCATTCGGACGACCGGATCGGGCGTCTTCTCCGTCCGTGCCGCGGCGCCGGTCGGCGCGTAGTACCCAGTGCGGGTCCGCACCTGAAGGCCCGGCCGCTTCACTCTCACGGAGACGCGATGGAAGTGCCCGTCGTGGCGCGGGTCGGGCGATTGGTAGCCGAGCACGTAGTACGAGCTGTTGTCCTCGACGATGCGTTGGAACGCCGCGTCCATGTCGTTCTTGTCGACCATCGCCAGTCCGCCCGTCTGCTCGGCGTACTCCCGCAGCGACTCCTTCATCCGCCGCTCCTCGTTTTGCGCGTCGACCGCAATCGCGGGGTTGGAGTAATCCCGCAGACCACCGCCCGCCTGCGGCTGGGCGGGTGTCATGCCGATCAGGGTCGTCGACTCCATACCGCTCGTGAGGCCGCGCGGATCGATGGTGTAGATGCTCACGTTGGCGCGCGTGGCCGCCGACACCATTGCGCGCTGCACGTTCCGCAGCTCGGCGATGTTGGGCTGCGGCGGAAGGCCCTGGTCGCCCGAGACGAGCTGAATCTGCGGCATCAGATCGACGCCGATGCCCTCGCTGAAGAACAGCAACGCCTTGCGCCGCCCCCCGAGGGCCACCATGTACTCCGAAAGCCGCCGCAGAGAGTCGAGCGACTCCCGGGCCATGAACTCGCGCACGGGCGCATCCGTGTCGCGCGGGGGGCCAGGATCCAGATTCGCCGCCGCCTCATCGTTCCGCCTGACCGCGTCGGCGTTGAGCGTCGCCGTGATGGAACGCAGCGCCGTGCCGGTGAACCGCGAGATCGCGGCCTTCAGCAGGCGTCTGTTGCTCGTGAACTCCTGTCCGGCCGACGGATTGCCGATCTGCACGACCGTGGCGATGTCGTTCTCGCCCATGTAGCGATCGACGAACGTCTCCGCCTGACTGCGCACGGCCGCCGATCGCAGCGTCGACACGTGATGTCCATCGAGCACGATCATGAACACGCGCCCATCGAACGCTTTCTCGTTCGTGACCACGTCGGGTTCGACGATGCGATTTCTGAAGAGCGGCGGATCCGGCCGGACGATGGGAATGTGGACGAATGAGCACACCGTGAGCGTCTGCGGCCGGCCGTCCTCGCTCACCTCGAAGTCACTGGCGCTGAGGTCCGCCACCGGCACGCCGTTGGCGTCGGTGACGATGGCGTCCACTTCGACGAAGTTGGCCGTCGCGCGGAACGTCAATCCCGGCTGCTGCGGCGCGGGCCGCGCGGGCGTCTGCCCTGCCTGCGGCGCAACCGGCGTCAGGGCGAGAACGCCTACGAACGTCACGGTCAGCGACAGCGCGCGCATCATCATCATCGGACGCGAAACTCGACTTCCTTGGTGACGGCCGGGCCGGCGCCCAAACGCGTCCGCGCTTCCAGGGTCAGGACGTACCGGCCGGGACTGAAACCCGCGAGCGGCACACTCACCGTCCAGCGATAGCCGCCCTTCGCCGGGTCGAGGTCGCCGTTGGGACGCGTATCTTCTCGAACCAACACTTGACCGCCGGTGTCCGACTGCACGGTCACCTTGAGATCCACGCTGTGCTGCGGCTCACGGACGTTGTCGTAGAACGCCGCCAGCGCCGTGAGCGTGTCCGCCGTCGTGAAGGCGCGCGTCGTCACGGGCGGTGTCGGCAGCAGTGCGCCGAACGCGGGCGTGCTCTTCCCCGTCGCCGTCTGCTCGGCGCGGGACGACGTCAGCAGCACGTCGCTCACGGCCACGGGAAGGACCGCGAAGTCCGGCACATCGAGATCGAGGAACACGCTGCCCGTGCGGCCGCCGAGCGCCTCACGCGCCGCCACGCGTAACTGGTACCGGCCCGGCGCGAGCGCGAACTCGTGCAGATACCGCACGCCGTTCTGCGGAAACGTCGCGTGGAACTTGGGCTGCAGCCGGACCTGCGCAACCTCGCGGCCATTTGCCTGCGCCGTGCCTTTCATGTCGATGGCGAGGTACTCCACCGTGATGTCGTTCGTGAGCAAGGCCCCGTCCGGCTTCAGCATGACGTCCTTGCCGTTGAACTCGATCGTGAGATGCACGGTGCTGTGGAGCAGCAGCCCTTTCATCACCGCGGCGCTCGCACGCATGCCGAGCCCCCCGATGGGCGTCGGCGTGGCCAGCAGCTTCACGATCGGATCGGTCTCGGCGGCGCGCCTCGCGGCCACCTTGTCGGACGGCGCGTAGTAACCGGTGCGGCTTCGCACCTGCAACCCGGCTCGCTTCGCCTTGACCTCGAGGCGGTGGAAGCGGCCATCGCGGCGCGGATCGGGCGATCGGTAACCGAGGATGTAGTACGAGCTGTTGTCCTTGACGATGCGATCGAACGCGGCGCCCATGTCGTTCTGATCGACGATCGGCAAACCGCCGGTCGCCTCGGAAAACGTCCGCAGCGAGTCTTGGGCCCGGCGCTGCTCCGTCACGATGTCGCCCAGCAGCGCGGGCGTCGCGTAGCTGCGGCCGCCGACAGGCCCACCCTGGACCGGCGCGGCCGGCGATCCTGGGAGCGACGCGTCACCGCCGCCGGAGGCAAGGCCGCGCGGATCGATGGCGTAGATGCTGACGTTGCCGCGCGCGGCCGCGCGAAACATCTCGCGCTGGCTGTGCACGATCGCCGAGATGTTGCTCGCGGCAGCGATCACGCCGTTCTCCGTGCCCTCGCGGTTCACGGCGTCATCGGGCTTCAACAGGTCGATGCCAATCCCCTCGCTGAACAGCAGCAGCGCCTTCCGGCGGCCGTTCAACTCGACGAGGTCCTGGGCCACACGCCGGACGACGTCGAGCGACTCGCGCGCCATGTACTCGCGAACCAACCGATCCTGGTCGCGTGGCGGACCCGGATCCGTCACCCGGATCGTCACGTTGCCCGCCGCGTCGAGCGTCTCGATCAGGGCCTTCTCGTCGTTCTTCCTCAGCGCGTCACGCAGCATGTTCTCGGTCTCCGTCGGCAACGCCTCGCCGGTGAACCGAGTGACCGCCTCCGACAGCAGGCGCTTGTTCGAGGTGAACTCCTGGCCGGCGGACCCCTTGCCGACGAGCACCACGGCCGCGAGATCGTTCTCGCCCAGGTGCCGATCGATGAATCGCAGCGCCTCGCGGCGCACCTCAGCGGTGCGTTTGGCGGCGACGTGGTAGCGATCGAGCACGAGCAGGAATACCCGCCCGTCGAACGGCCGGTCGTTGGTGACGACGTCCGGTTCAATCACGCGCGACTTGAAGAGGGGCGGGTCCGGCCGGACGATCGGAATGTCGACGAACGAGCAGACGGTGAGCTCTTGTGGCCGCCCGTCCTCGACGACGTCGAAATCCGCCGCCTTCAGATCGCGGACGATCTCGCCGCGCTCGTCGGTGACGATGGCATCGACCTCGACGTAGTTGGCCGTGGTCCGAAACGTCAGACCGGGCTGTTGCGGGGTGGCGGGCGGCGTCTGCTGCGCGGACGGCGCGAAGGCCCACGGCGTGAGGAGCATGGCCGCGACGCACACGATGAGCCGCTTCTGGGTCCGCATCATCCATCCCGTCGCGGAGTGCTGCCGGGCCTCGAGACCCGGCCTCCATTTACTTGATTCGAATCTCGACTTCCTTGCGAACCGGATCGACGCCACTGAGACGCGACCGGGCGTCCACGCTCAGCACGTAACGGCCCGGCGCGAGGCCCGTGAGCGGCACGTCGAGCACCCAGCTGTACCCGCCCTTCGCCGCCACCATCGCCGAGGCCTCCTTGGCCTCCGCGCGAGTGAAGACCTGGGCGCCGACGTCGCTCGTGAGTGCGGCCCGGTAGTCGACATGGTGCGGCGCGCGCGCGTCGTTGTCGTAGATGGACACCGCCGCGGAGAGCGTGTCCGTGGCGGCGAACGTGCGTGCGACCGTCGTCGGCGTCGCCAACACTCGGCCGAGCGTCGACTGATTGTTCGGCGTCGGCGTCCCGGGCGCGCTCTTCGCCGTAATCATCAGATCGCTCAACGCGAGCCGCGCGGTCGCGAAGTCCGGCACGTCGAGATCGATGAACACGCTGCCGATCTTGCCGCCGAGCTGCTCCTTGGCCGCCACGCGCAGCTGATATCGGCCGGGCGCCACGTCGAACTCGAACACGACCCGCACGCCGACTTCGGGAAAACGCTCTTTGGTATCGGGGCGCAGCCGCAGGTTGGCCTGGTCGCGAATGTTCACTTGTGGCACGCCCTTCATGTCGACGGCCATGTACTGGATGTCGATGTCGTTCGTGAAGTAGCCCGCCGCGGGCTTGAGCGCGACGTCTTTCCCGTTGAACTCGATCGTCAGGTGCACCGTGCTCTTCGCGAGCAAGCCCTTGACGACGCTCGCGCTCGCGCGCATCCCGAGGCCGCTGACCGCGGCCGGATTCCGCAGCATGCCGACGACCGGATCGATCGTTCCCGCCGTCGCCTTGTCGACCGGCGCGTAGTAGCCGTGGCGCGTGCGCACCTGGAGCCCGGGCCGCTTCACCTTCACCGAGACGCGGTGGAACCGGCCGTCGTGACGGGGATCCGCGGACCGGTAACCGAGCACGTAGTACGAGCTGTTGTCCTTGACGATGCGCCGGAAGGCCTCGTCCATGTCGTTCTTGTTGACCATGGCGAGGCCGCCGGTCTGCTCGGAAAACGTTCGGAGTGATTCCTGCGCCAGCTTCGACTCGCTCGCCAGGTCCGACATGATGCGCGGTTGCGAGTAGTCGCGCCCTGGAACCTCCGCGGCCAAATCTGGCGCCGCCGGCGTGGTGCCGATGGCAGTGAAGTCCTCCATGCCGGTCGTGAGGCCGCGCGGGTCGATCGAGTAGATGCTCACGTTGCTCCGCGTCGCCGCCGCGAACAGTGCCTGCTGCGCCTGGATCAGCGCTGAGGTATCCACCGGCATCGTCTCGAAGCCGACCAGCTCGCTGATGTTCTTGGCCGGCTTCAGCAGCTCGATCCCGATGCCTTCGCTGAAGAGCAGCAGCGCCTTGCGCCGGCCGCTCAACTCGCCCATGTATTCCGACAAACGCCGCATGGAGCCCACGGATTCGCGCGCCATGTAGTCTCGAACCGGCGCGTCCATGTCCGCAGCCGGACCGGGATCGAACCCGACGATCTGCTGGTTGGCCTTCGCCAGCGCGTCGGCATTGATGTTCGCGGTCGCCGAGGGCAGCGACTGTCCGGTGAACCGATCGATCGCCGCCTTCAGCAGCCGCTTGTTGGTCGTGAACTCCTGACCCGCCGACGGGTTGCCGACGTGCACGACCGCCGCGATGTCGTTTTCGCCGAGGTACCGATCGATGAACTTCGTCGCCTCGCGCCGCACGACCAGGCCGCGCGACGCCGCGATGTGGAATCCGTCGAGGACGATCATGAAGACGCGGCCGTCGAAGGCCCGCTCGTTCGTGACGACGTCGGGCTCGATGGGTTGCGTCTTGAAGAGCGGCGGATCCGGACGGTCGATGGGAATGTCGACGAACGAGCAGACGCTCAGATTCTGCGGCTTGCCGTCCTCGGTCACGACGAAATCGTTACAGGTCAGGTCGCGCGCCGGTTCCCCCGACGCATCGGTGACGATGGCGTCGACCTCGACGTAGTTGACGGACGAACGGAAGGTCAGGCCCGGCTGCCGGACGGGCGTCTGGCCCGTCTGCTGCGCGGCCGGAGCCAGCGCCAGGCACGCGACGAAACCGACAGTAATCGCCGATAGGCGCCGCATGGCTACTCCTGGCGTGGTGACGTTAACAATTTTAACAACGTGCCCACCAAAAACGCCGGGGCAGGCGGGTGGCAGGCCTGATTATACGGCCCGCAGCGAACAACTTTCCGCGGGACGGCTGCGTCCAACCAAACGAGACCGGTATACTGCGAAGATGCCGCTAGACGTCCCAGCTATTCAGAAAAGCTTGGCGATCGACCAGATTGACGGCTGGCTGCTCTACGATTTTCACGGCTCGAATCCCGTGGCCGTCTCGCTCGCGGGCCTGGCCGGGAAGCACACCACACGCCGCTGGTACTACTTCATCCCGGCGTCCGGCACCCCCAAGAAGCTCGTGCATGCGATCGAGCCGTTCATCCTCGATGGCCTGCCGGGCGACAAGATCAGCTATGCCGGGCGGCAACAGCTCGAGCAAGGCGTCGACGAGATCCTCCGAGGCTCGAAGATGATTGCGATGGAGTACTCACAGGAGTGCGCCATCCCCTATCTCTCGCGCGTCGATGGCGGCACGATCGACTTCGTCCGGCGCCTGGGGATGCGCGTCGTCTCGTCGGGCGACCTCGTGGGACGGTTCGAAGCCGCGTGGAACGCGGCCCAGATCGCGACGCATCGCACGGCCTCCGAGAAGCTCTACAAGATCAAGGACCGGACGTTCGAGTTCGTCGGCGCCAAGCTCTCGGCCGGCGAAGCGCTGCACGAGTTCCAGGTGCAGCAGCAGATGGTGCAGTGGTTCAAGGACGAGGGGCTCATCGCCGACAACCCGCCGATCGTCGGCGCGCAGGAAAACGCCGGCAACGCCCACTACGCGCCCACGAAAGACACCTCGCGCCCCATCCGGCCGAACGAGCTGCTGCTCCTCGATCTGTGGGGCAAGCTGCCGCAGGCCGGATCGGTGTACGCCGACATCACGTGGACAGGATTCGCCGGCGAGCCACCCGCGGAGATCGCGAAGGCCTTCGGCGTCATTGTCGCCGGTCGCGACGCGGCGGTGTCGAAGGTCCAGTCGGCCGTCGCGGCCGGTCAGCCCGTGCACGGCTGGGAGGTCGATCGCGCGACGCGCGACGTCATCACGGCCGCCGGGTACGGGGACTACTTCATTCACCGCACGGGCCACAGCCTGGGTGAAGAAGTGCACGGCAACGGCGTGCACATGGACGACTACGAGACGCACGACGACCGTCAGCTCGTGGCGGGCACCGGGTTCACGATCGAGCCCGGCATCTACACGAAGCAGTTCGGCGTGCGGACAGAAATCAACATGGTCGTGGGGCCGAAGTCGGCGGAGGTCACTGGACCGCGGCAACAGACATTGGTGAAGATTGCGACGCGCGCCTGAAACCTGTGGAGCAGCTCATGCAGACTCGTTCATTTCGTAGCGGTACGCTCATTGCCACGGCCTCGCTCGTGGTCGGGATGGTCATCGCCGCCCGGCTCGACCTGACCCCCGGATCCTTCGCCGGCCCGTTCAGCACACCGGCGGTCAACAGCTCGCCGATCACCGGGGCCATCGATGCGACGACGTTCCGGAACATCGCGCGCGACGCCAGCCCGGCGGTCGTGAGCATTTCGGTCAAGTCCACGCGCCCGGTGCGCTCGCTGGGCGACCTGTTCGGGTTGCAAGAACAGCGGCGCGGCCAGACTCCCGCGCCACGCCAGTACTCCGAGGGCGCGGGCAGCGGCTTCATCATCGACAAGGCCGGTCTCATCCTGACGAACAATCACGTCATCGACGACGCGCTGTCGATCGACGTGAGTTTCGGAGACGCCCGCGGCGGCGAGGCCTATCCGGCCGAGATCGTCGGACGCGACGAGTTGACGGACACCGCGCTCATCCGGCTGACGAAGCTGCCGGATCATCCGCTGACCGAGATCAAGTTCGGGGATTCCTCGCAGATGGCGCCGGGCGACTGGGTCATGGCGATCGGCAACCCGTTCCAGCTCTCCAACAGCGTCAGCGTTGGCATCGTCAGCGCCGTCGGCCGTCCGCACCGGGCGAGCACCAGCGCCAACGGTCAGAGCGCACGCTTCGAAGAAATGATTCAGACCGACGCGGCCATCAACCACGGCAATTCCGGCGGCCCGCTCCTCAACATTCGCGGCGAGGTGATCGGGATGAATACGATGATCTACAGCAACGACAGCGCCGGCGGCAACATCGGCATCGGCTTCGCTGTGCCGATCAACCGCGTCGTCGGGCTGCTCCCGCAGCTCCGGGCCGGCAAGATCACGCGCGGGCGGATTGGCGTCGCGCTGGCTGGTCAGCGCATCACCAAAGAGGACGCCGAGGATCGGAGCCTGCCGTCGGTGGGCGGCGCGATCGTTTCCGATGTCGATGAGGGCCCCGCCAAGACCGCCGGCATGAAGCGCGACGACGTCGTCATCGAATTCAACGGGAAGCCCGTCCAGGACAACGAGTCGCTGATCGCCATGGTCACCAGCACGACACCGGGCACGACCGTGCCGGTGCGGGTCGTGCGCGACCGGAAGATGCTCACGTTCAACGTGAAGGTGGACGAGCTGGATCTCGCGCAGGAACAGGGCGTCGAGATGCGGTCGTCGGCCGCGCGCTCGGGCCGCGCTGACGGCGCGACGAAGGACGCCGCCTTCGGCATGAGACTCCGGGAAATCACGCCGGCCGATGCGCGCCGCATGAATCTCTCGGGCAAGCCAGGCGCGGTGGTCGAGTCGATCGACCCGCTCGGCCAGGCTGCCCAGAGCGGCCTCCTGGTCGGCGATGTGATTCTCTCGATCAACGGCCAGCCGACGACGGACCTCGACGCCGTGGACAAGGCGCTCGAAGCCGTGCAGCCGCGCCACACGGCACGGCTCCTCGTCACGGGCCGTGGCGGCGAGCGGCTGGTGTTGGTGAGGAAGAGATAAGCGGACTGGGAGATTGGGGGATTGGGAGATTAAGGGGCGCCCGTAATCCCCCAATCTCCCAGTCTCCCAATCTCCCAATCTCCCAGTCCGCCAATCTCCAAGTGCAATAATCCGCTAGTGCTTCCCGCCCTCGTCCTCACCGCGGGCATCGGCTCGCGTCTCGATCCACTGACGCGGCTCGTCGCGAAGCCGGCAGTCCCCGTTGCGGGGCGGACGCTCGTGGAGCGCGTGATCGAGTGGTTGCGCCACCAACGCGTCACGAACCTCGTGCTCAATCTTCATCATCGGCCAGAAACGATCACCGGTGTGATCGGCGACGGCGCGCATCTGGGCGTCCGGGTGCGCTACTCGTGGGAGCAGCCGCTGCTCGGATCCGCGGGCGGGCCGCGGCGCGCCTTGCCGCTCCTCGGCGCAGACACGTTTCTCATCGTCAACGGCGACACGCTGTGCGACTTCGAGATCGCGCCCGTCGTGGCCCGGCATCACGAGACCGGCGCCGATGTCACGATGGCGCTGGTACCGAATCACGCGCCGGACCGGTACAACAGCGTGGTGGTGGACGACGACTTTCGCGTGCGCGGGTTCGTGCCCAAGGGCGCCAGGGGTCCGGCGTCGTCCGCGTGGCACTTCGTCGGCGCCCAGGTCGTCCGCGCCTCGCTCTTCGCCCCGCTCACGGACGGTGTGCCGGCCGAAACGGTCTCGGCTCTCTATAAGGAGGGGCTGAGCGCGCACACGCTCAAGGTCTACGCCTGCGAGGTGGGTGCGTCGTTCGTCGACGTCGGTACCCCGGCCGACTATCTCGCGGCCGCCGTACAGATGTGCGACGCGCCGCGCGGCCGGGTCGTCGAGGCGGGCGCGGACGTCGACGGGTCGGCCACGCTCCAGACCACGGTCGTCTGGCCGGGCGCGCGCGTGGGCGCGAACGCGGAATTGACCGAATGCATCGTCGCCGGCCACGTCGATGTCCCGGCGGGACTGCGAGCGAATCGTGCGGTCCTCGTTCCGGCCGACCTCGCGCGCGAGACGGATCGCGCGGAGGTGCGCGGCGGCGTCGCGATCTTTCCGTTGACCTGAGGCCCGGCGGACCTAACCGCCGTAGCTTTACGTGTAGGCGGACGGTCCGCCCTACGTACTAAACTGAGACATGCCCGACCCGCAGATTCCCGCCGCCGTCAGCGGCTACCTCGAGCGCAAGCAGGTCGATGCGTTGCGGGTGCTGTCCCTCACGGGCGATGCGTCCGACCGGAAGTACTTCCGCATCCTGCTCCACGATGGCACGTCGTTCGTGCTGGCCGTGCACGCGTCGCCGTTTGACTTTGCCTCACTGCCGTTCGTGAACGCGGCGGAGCTGTTCGCACGGATGCCGGTGCCGGTGCCGCGCGTGCTCGGCCACGCGGCGGATCTCGGCGTGCTGGCGCTCAGCGATCTCGGCGACGTCACGCTGCAGGCGCATCTCGGTGCCGGCCTGCCGGCGGCCCATTCGGCGCTCTACCGCGAGGCCGTGTCGTTCGTCGAGATCTTCCAGCGTCGCGGCCACGAGCTGGCCGATCCGAAATACATCCCGTTCTCGATCGCCTTCGACGTCGAGAAGCTCTCGTGGGAGATGGACTTCTTCATCAAGCACTTCCTCGAGGCCTACCGCGGCGCCGTGCTGCCGCCGGCCTCGCGCGAAGCGCTGCGCGCGGCGCTCGGCGAGATCGTCACGGAGCTGGCGGCCGAGCCGCGCGTGTTGTGTCACCGCGACTACCACAGCCGCAATCTCATGGTGCACAACGACACGCTCCACATCATCGACTTCCAGGACGCGCGCATGGGCCCGGACACGTACGACCTGGTCTCGCTCTTACGCGACTCCTACGTCGACCTGCCCGAGCGGACGGTCGACGAGCTGATCGCCTACTTCCTCGCGCTCGGCAGGCGGCCGGGCGACCAGGCGGCCTTCCGCCGCCGATTCGACCTCATGGCGCTGCAACGGAATCTCAAGGCGCTCGGCACGTTCGGCTACCAGACGACAGCCCGGCGGAACACCGTGTACCTTCAGTACATCCCGCGCACGCTGCGCTACGCGCGCGAGAACCTGCTGAAGTACGATCGGTTCGCCCGGCTGCGCGACCTCCTGGCGCCGCATCTCGAGGAGCTTCGTTAGCAGGCACTGGGCTTTTGGCCGTGGGCACTCGCGAGTCATGAACTTCGCCCTGTCGACTCATCTGTTCCACAACGAGCGCCTGGCGTCGGCCCACCTCGAATCGGCGGCCGCGCAGGGCTTCACGTCGATCGAGATCTTCGCGACCCGATCCCACGTCGACTACCGCGATCCGCGCGCGCTTGACGAGCTGGCGGACTGGCTCGACCGTCTGGGCCTCGCGGCCGGCAGCATGCACGCGCCGATCTGCGATCGCTTCATGGACGGCAAGTGGGGCCGCGCGTTCTCGAACGCCGCGACCTCGGCGGCCGATCGGCAGGAAGCCGTTACGGAGACGACGGCGGCCATGGAGGCCGCCCGTCATCTCGGGTCGGCGACCGTCGTCCTCCATCTGGGAGTCCCAAACGCGCAGGCCGCAGGCGCGGCCACGAACGATGCGTCAGCCGCATTTCGCAGCCTCGAAGCGCTCGCCGAGTCGGCGACGAGGGCCGGCGTACGGCTCGCCCTCGAGGTCATGCCCAACGCGCTGTCCACGCCGGCCGCGCTCATCGATGCGATCGATCGGCTGGACGATGGCACGGTGGGCATCTGCCTCGATCTGGGCCACGCGCACTTGATGGGTGGCGCGCCTGAGGCGATCGAGCAGCTCTCCGGCCACATCATCACGACGCACGTCCACGACAACGGCGGCGGCCGTGACGATCATCTCGTCCCATTCCAAGGCACCATCGACTGGCCGGCGGCGCTGATGGAGTTGTGGAAGGTGGGTTATGCGGGACCGCTGGTTTTCGAAGTCGCCGATCGCGGCGACGTCTCCGGCGTGCTCGCCCGCACGGTTGGCGCCCGAGACCGGCTTCAGGCCATACTTGATGGGTTGTCCGAACCCTTTGCGTTCACAGAGGAGCGCTGAAGGCAGACCTGAAGGTCTGCCCTACGTACTTTCCGCCCACATGCCCACGGTCTACATCGAAGACATTGCCAAGCACGAAGGCCAGGCCGTCGCCATCCGCGGATGGCTGGCGAATCGCCGGTCGAGCGGCAAGATTCACTTTCTGCAGGTCCGCGACGGCTCCGGCTTCATTCAAGCCGTGCTGTCGAAGGCGGCCGTGGGCGACGAGACCTTCGCGCGTGCGGACCATCTCTCGCAGGAAAGCGCCGTCATCGTGCAGGGCACCGTACGCGCCGACAAGCGCGCGCCAGGCGGCTACGAGATCGACGCGACGGGCCTCGACGTCGTGAGCGAAGCGCACGAGTTTCCGATCACGCCGAAAGAACACGGCGTCGACTTCCTCATGGATCGGCGCCACCTCTGGATTCGGTCTGCGCGCCAGCAGGCGATCTTGCGCGTGCGCCACGAGGTGATCGACGCGGTTCGCGACTACTTCAACAGCCGCGGGTTCATCCTGGCGGACACGCCGATCTTCACGCCGTCGGCCTGCGAGGGCACGACGACGCTCTTTCCGGTTCAGTACTTCGACGATGCGACGGCGTATCTCACGCAGAGCGGCCAGCTCTACAACGAGGCGAACGCGATGGCGCTCGGCCGCGTGTATTGCTTCGGCCCGACGTTCCGCGCCGAGAAGTCGAAGACGCGCCGCCACCTCACAGAGTTCTGGATGGTGGAGCCCGAGGTGGCGTACGCGACGCTCGAGGACATCATCTCGCTGGCCGAAGGACTCGTCGTCCAGGTCATCGGGCGCGTGCTCGATCGCCGCGCGAAGGAGCTGAAGGCGCTCGATCGCGACACGACGAAGCTCGCCGCGATCACGGCGCCCTTCGCGCACATCACCTACGACGACGCGGCGAATCTGCTCAAGGAGAAGGGGCTGCCCTTCGAGTGGGGCGGGGACTTCGGCAGCCCGGACGAGACGGCGATCTCGGATCACTTCGCGGGCCCGGTCGCGGTCACGGGCTACCCCACCGCCATCAAGGCGTTCTATTTTCAACCGGTGGCCGGGCGCCCCGAGGTGTCACGCTCCGTCGACGTGCTCGCGCCCGAAGGCTACGGCGAGATCATCGGCGGCGGCCAGCGCATCGACGACATCGATCTGCTCCTGAAGCGCATCGAAGAGCACAAACTTCCACGCGAAGCCTACGAGTGGTACCTCGACCTGCGCCGCTTCGGCAGCGTGCCCCACGCGGGATTTGGCATGGGGATCGAGCGCGTCGTCTCGTGGATTTGCGGGCTGGAGCACTTGCGCGAGGCGATTCCGTACCCGCGAATGCTGTACAGGCTGTACCCTTGAGGAAGGCAAAAGCCAAAAGCCAGAAGCCAAGAAGCTAGCAGCCGGAGCTCATTCCTTGCTTCGAACTTCGAGCTTCGAACTTCCGGTTTCTGGCTTCTGGCTTCTGGCTTGCCCTATCTATGAAAGTCGGTTTCGTCTCTCTCGGCTGTCCCAAGAACCTCGTCGATGGCGAAGTCATGCTCGGACTCGCCCGCGCCGCGGGCCATGAGATCACGCCCGACGCCAAATCGGCCGACGTGATCGTCGTCAACACGTGCGCGTTCATCGATCAGGCCAAGGAAGAGTCCATCAACGCGATTCTGGAGATGGCGCAGTTCAAGCGCGACGGCGGCTGCAAGCGCCTGGTCGTCACGGGCTGCCTGGCTGAACGCTATCGCGATCAACTCAAGGCCGAGATTCCCGAAATCGACGTCGTGCTCGGTACGGGCGAAGTGCCGGAGATTGTTGGGGCGGTGGGCGGAAACAGCAACGGCTCGGCACCGGCGCCGATGCAGTTGTTCAGGTCGCGCGAAGAACTGGATGGCGGCGTGCCGCAAGCACCCCGCACCACGCACGACGCACCCCGCACTTCAGCCGTGCCGACTTACTTGTACGATGCGTCCACCCCCCGCCTTCTGACGACGCCGAAGCATTACGCGTACATCAAGATCGGCGAAGGCTGCGACTACACGTGCGCCTTCTGCATCATTCCGACGCTGCGCGGCAAATACCGCAGCCGCGAGGTCGACTCGGTCGTCCGTGAAGCCGAGCAGCTCGCGGCGCAGGGCGTGCGTGAGCTGTTGCTGATCTCGCAGGACACGACCTTCTTCGGCGTCGATCGTGGCGAGCGCGGCGCGCTCGCCACCCTGCTCCGGCGGTTGAACGGCATCGAGGGCCTGGAGTGGATCCGGCTGCTCTACCTCTACCCCACGACGATCACCAACGACGTGCTGGACGCGATGGCGGAGTGCGAGAAGGTCTGCAAGTACATCGATCTGCCGCTCCAGCACGCCTCGGCCGACGTGCTCCGGCGCATGCGGCGGCCCGGCAATCGCCCGGCGTACGACAAGCTCCTCACCCGCATCCGCGCGCGCGTCCCAGGCGTTACGCTGCGCACCACCTTCATCGTCGGCTTCCCCGGTGAGACCGAGCAGGACTTCGAGGAGCTCTGCGCGTTCGTGAAGGACACCGGATTCGATCACGTCGGCGTGTTCACGTACTCTCACGAAGAGGGCACGCGCGCGTACGCCATGGACGACGACGTGCCGGCGGCCACCAAGCGCGCCCGCCGGGAACGGTTGATGCGGCTGCAGCAGCGCATCGTGTCCACACGCCAGACGGCGCGGCTCGGTCAGACGGCGCGCGTGATGATCGACGGCCCGGCGCCGGACGCCCCGCTGGTGCTCCAGGGCCGGCTCGAGGGCCAGGCCCCTGACATCGACGCGATCGTGTACCTCGACGCGTGCGACCCCTCGGCATTTGCACCCGGCGCGGTGATTGACGCCCGTCTGACCGACGCGCGCGGATATGACTTTGTGGCCGTGCCATTGCCGCCCTCGTAGCGGCCTTGCTATACTGGCGGGCGGTCTTAGCGGGAAAGGCTTGGTAAGTGGGCCCGTGCCCACTTTTTGCTTTTTAGGGCGGCTTTATTCCGGCGGGACATACCCCGGCCCGGACGGGCGGCACTCGAATGGCGACGGTCCCCGACGCCGTGATGGCGCGGCTGACAGCGGTAGTGACGCGCGTGCTCGATAGTCTCAGCCTCGAGCTGTTCGACCTGCAGTTCCGGCGCGAGTCGATTGGGTGGGTTCTCAGAGTCATCATCGATCGTCCGGAGAGTGCTGGGAGTCCGGTTCGAGAGGAGCCGGTCGGGATCGAGGACTGCAAGCGTGTGAGTCACGACCTGAGCGCGATCCTCGACGTCGAGGCCGAGCTCACCGCCGGGATGGACCAGGCGTACACCTTGGAGGTGTCGTCGCCGGGACTCGATCGGCCGCTGCGCGGTGAAGCCGACTATCGCCGCTTCACGGGGCGGCTGGCGAAGGTCGTGACGCGCGAGCCGGTGAACGGTCAGTCGCACTTCGCGGGGCGGCTGTCGGGCGTTGACGGGCACGAGTTGCTCGTCACGCAGGGCCGGCGAGTGCATCGCGTCCCGCTCGCGGCGATCAGCCGCGCGCGTTTGGACGTGGAGGTTTGACGGAGACAGTGCGAGAGAGACTATGGCCACCGAACTGCAGCAGATGATCGACGTCGTCGCGAAGGACAAGGGCATCGACCCGTCCATCGTCGTGACGGCTATCGAAGACGCGTATCTTGCGGCGTCGCGCAAGGTGTTTCGCGGAGACGAGGACCTGCGGACGCGCTTCAACCTGGAGACCGGGCAGGTCGAGCTCTATGCGGTGCGCCAGATCGTGACTGAGGTCACCAACGCCCAGCGTGAGATCTCGTTGAGCGAGGCGCAGCAGCTCTACGGCGAGGAAGCCGAAATCGGGATGGAGATTGAGTTCCCGAAGGAGACCGAGAAGCTCGGGCGGATCGCGGCCCAGACGGCCAAGCAGGTGATCGCGCAGCGCGTCCGGGAAGCCGAGCGGGAGCGCATCCACGGCGAATTCAGCCAGCGCATCGGCGAAGTCGTGAACGCGATGGTCAAGCGTTTCGAGAGCGGCGACATCATCGCTGAAATCGGACGCGTCGAAGCGCAGATTCCGCGCAAGGAACAGTCGCGTGCGGAGAACTACGCCATCGGGGATCGCGTCCGCGCGGTGATCAAAGCCGTGACGAAGAACGCCAAGGGACCGCAGGTGATCCTCTCGCGCACGGACCCGGCGTTGCTCATCAAGCTCTTCGAGCAGGAAGTGCCCGAAATCTACGACGGCACCGTGATGATTCGCGGCGCCGTCCGCGAAGCGGGCGATCGCGCGAAGGTCGCGGTCTTTTCGCGCGAGCGCGACGTCGACCCGGTCGGCGCCTGCGTCGGCATGCGCGGCACCCGCGTCCAGGCGATCATCCGCGAGCTGCGCGGCGAGAAGATCGACATCGTCGAGTGGTCGGAGGATTCGGTCCAGTTCGTGACCAAGGCCCTCAGCCCCGCCCGCGTCCAGCGCGTGAGCATCGTCGACGACGAGGCCAAGGTGATGGAGGTCGTCGTCGAGGACCGGCAGCTGTCGCTCGCGATCGGCAAGAAGGGCCAGAACGTCCGCCTCGCGGCGAAGCTCACCGGCTGGAAGATCGACATCCGGAGTGAAGAGGACAAGCGCAAGGAAGTCGAGGCACAGTTGGCCGGCATCGAGTTCGGCGGCGCCTCGGCGGAATCGGCGGGTCCGCTCGTGTTGCCGGGCATTCACGACGAAGTCGTCGCGACGCTGCAGGCCGCCGGACACACGACGATCGACAAGGTGATCGAGGCGGGCGCCGAGACGTTGGCCACGCTGCAGGGCTTCGACGCGGAAACCGTCGACGCCGTGTTGGCGGCGGCGGAGAGTGAGCGCGCGGCCCGGCAGCAGGAAGCGCCGGCCGAAGAGGCAGCGTCAGCCGAGCCGGAACTGCCGGCGCCCGAGCCGCAGGCCGAATCGGAGAAATAGTTCGGATTCGCAGGAGCATTTTTGTCCACAGTCCGCATCTACAAAGTCGCCGAGCTGCTGGGTCTGCAGAGCCAGGACGCTATCGCTCTGCTCAAGAAGGACACGGGCATCGACGTGAAGAGCGCGTCGAGCTCGATCGAAGAAATCGTGGCGCGCCAGTTTGTCGAGCGGCACGCGCGCAAGCGCAACATCTCGCTGCCGCCGGGGCCGCTCTTCGCGGACACGCCGCCGGCAAGGAAGCACGGCAAGGCGGCGCCCGAGCCGCCCAAGCCGTCGGCACCGACGATGCGGCCGCGACTCGTCAAGACGATCAAGCCGGCTGCGCCGGCTGACGGCGCGTCGGCCGACGTCGAGGTTGCAGCGCCGTTCATCAGCGAGGAACAAGAAACGGCCGTCGTCGACGCGCCGCCGCCCGACGTTGAGCCGGTGATCGAGGAGCGTCCCGCGGCGGCTGCGCACGTCGAGGCCAAGCCGGCGGCGCCACCGGCACCCGCTCCGCCGGCGGCCGCGGCATCACACGTTGTTGAAGCGCCGGCGGCGCCCGCGCCGGCGCCGCCACCCGCGCCCGTCGCGCCGCCGCGGCCCGCCGGACGTCTCGTACCGCCAACGCGGCGGCTGCGAATTGAAGATCCGCTCACCGGTGAAGCGCCGGCGGCGCGACCGGTGCCGCAGCGTCCGGTCATTCGGCCTCCGGTCGCCCCGCCGCCGCCCGTCCGCCAGGCGCCGCCTGCGGGAGCCGGCGCGCGTCCGGGCGCCGCGCGGCCCTCGATGCCGACGTCGCGTCCGCCCCTGGGGGGTCCGCGCCCGCTGCCCTCTCAACCGATTCGCCCGTCCTTGCCGGGCGCTCCGCGGCCGCCGTTGCCCGGTCTGCGTCCGTCACCGCCGCGACCCTCCTATTCGCGTCCGCAGCAGCGTTCGGCACGTCGTGACGACCGCCCGATGCAATCGCCGGTGGCCGCGCTGCCGGAGATCACGAAGCTCATCACGCTCGCCGAGGGCATGACGGTCAAGGACCTCGCGGACAAGCTCGAGATCAAGGTCAAGGACGTCCTCAAGAAGCTGATCGATCGGCGCATGATGCTGACGATCAACTCGACGCTCGACGCCGAGACGGCGACGACGATCGCGCGCGACTTCGGCGCGGAAGTGCTGATTCGCAGCTTCGAGGAAGAAGTGATCGACGTCGAAACCGGGACGTCGAACCCGGACGACCTCGTGACGCGCGCGCCGGTCGTCACGGTCATGGGACACGTTGACCACGGCAAGACGACGCTGCTCGACGCGATCCGCGAGGCCAAGGTGGCCGAAGGCGAAGCCGGCGGCATCACACAGCACATCGGCGCGTACTCGGTCGAGATCAACAAGCGCCGCGTCGTGTTCCTGGACACGCCGGGTCACGAGGCCTTCACGATGATGCGCGCCCGCGGCGCCAAGGTCACGGACATCGTGGTCCTCGTGGTCGCGGCCGATGACGGCGTCATGCCGCAGACGAGGGAAGCCATCGATCACGCGAAGGCCGCCAACGTGCCGATCGTCGTCGCGGTGAACAAGATCGACAAGGCCGACGCGAATCCGGAGCGCGTGAAGCGCGAACTGTCGGACCTCGGCCTGATGCCGGAATCCTGGGGCGGCACGACCGTCACCGTCGAAGTCTCCGCGCGTCAGCGGAAAAACCTCGATCAGCTGCTCGAGATGATCCTGCTCGTCGCCGACATCGGCGATCTCAAGGCGAACCCGAAGCGCATGGCGCAGGGCACCGTCCTCGAGTCACGTCTCGATCGCGGCCGCGGCCCGGTTGCGTCCGTCCTCGTGCAGGACGGCACGATCAACGAAGGCGATCTCTTCATCGCCGGCACCGTGGACGGCAAAGTGCGCGCGCTGTTCGATCACGTCGGCCGCAAGGTCAAGTCGGCGGGACCGTCGACGCCGGTCGAAGTCCTCGGGCTCTCGGCGCTGCCGCAGCCTGGCGACACCTTCCAGGTGATTGACGATCCGATCAAAGCGCGCCAGGTGATTGCCTACCGTCAGGGCCAGGCGAAGGAAAAGTCGCTGGGCGCCAAAGGCGGACGACTCACGCTCGAGTCGCTGAAGGAGCAGTTTTCCGAAGGCGGCATGAAGGAACTGCCGATCATCATCAAGGCCGACGTGCAGGGCTCGGCCGAGGTGCTGGCCGACACGCTCGTCAAGCTCACGGACGAGAAGGTCAAGATTCGCATCATCCATTCGGGCGTCGGCGCGATCAACGAGTCCGACGTGCTGCTCGCCACGGCGTCGAACGCGATCATCATCGGCTTCAACGTGCGACCGGATCGCAACGCGGCTGAAGTCGCCGACCGCGAGAAAGTCGACATCCGCCAGCACTCGATCATCTACAACGTCACGGACGAGATGAAGAAGGCCATGGCGGGCATGCTCGAGCCGACGATCAAGGAGACGCGCGTCGGCGCCGCACAGGTCCGGCAGATCTTCAAGACGCCGAAGGTCGGAACCATTGCGGGCTGCATGGTGCTCGACGGCCGCATCGCCCGCACGGGCGACATTCAGGCGCGCCTGCTCCGCGACAACCTCGTCGCGTGGACCGGTAAGCTCGCGTCGCTCCGTCGGTTCAAGGACGACGTGAGCGAAGTGAAGGCGGGCAGCGAGTGCGGCATCGCGCTCGACCGCTTCAACGACGTCAAGGTCGGCGACGTGATCGAGGTGTTCACGGTCGAGAAGACGATGCAGACGGTATGAACCTGACGACGCCGGGGGTCATTCCCTTGTAAGCAGCGAAATGACCCCCGGCGTCGTCTGCGAAGTATGACCATCGCGCTCCTGTCCATCGAGCTCTACCTGCCGATGTCACAATCGCTCAAGGACAAGCGCATGGTGCTGCGCCGGCTCAAAGATCGCATCGGCGCCCTGAACGTGGCGGTCGCCGAGGTCGCACATCAGGACCTCTGGCAGCGTGCGGGCCTGGGCGTGGTCACCGTCGCGACCGACGCGCACATGGCCGAGCAGACCCTGTCGTCGGTCCTGAAGGAAATCGATCGGCTCGAACCGGGCCTCGTGACCGACAGTCAAATCGAGTATCTGAAGTAGTCGCCGCCATGCAGGGATCCCGTCCGGAACGAGTGGCCGAGCAGATTCGGCAGGAGGTCAGCCAGATCCTGGCCACCGAAGTGCGTGACCCCGGGGTGGGCCTCGTGACGCTCACGCGCGTCAAGGTCTCGCCCGATCTCCAGGTCGCGCGCATCTACTACACGCAGATGGGCGACGAGAAAGAGCAGAAGCAGACCGCGAAGGCGCTCGAGCGCGCGGTGCCGTTCCTCCGCCGGCAGCTGGCCGCGCGTCTGACCCTGCGCCGCGTGCCGGAGCTCCATTTCCACTTCGACAAGAGCGTCGGCCATCAGGACCGCATCGAGCGCGTGCTGCTCGAGCTGGAAGCGGAACGTCAGGAGCGCGCGGCGGCGGAGGCCGGTGGCGCGGCGGCGGAGGCCGGTGGCCCGGCGCCCGACCCCGCTGCGCCGGACGACGAGGCCCCATCGTGATGGGGAGCGCGCGTGAAGTCGCCGCGGCGCTGACCGCCCGTCAATCGTTCCTCCTCACCTCGCATGCACGGCCCGACGGCGACGCCGTCGGGTCGCCGGTCGCGCTCGCCCTCGCGCTCGAGGCGCTCGGCAAGTCCGTCCGCATCCTCAGCCGCGATCCGGCGCCGGCGCCGTACCGCAGCTTCCCGTCGGTCGATCGCATCGAGATCACTTCGCAGATCGACGGCGCCGACACCGCGGACGCCGTCGTGCTGCTCGAGTGCAGCGAGCTCAGCCGCCCGGAGATCGCAGGGCTCGACCGGTTCGACGTCATCAACATCGATCATCACCTCGGCAACCGGATGTACGGCGCGATCAACTGGTTCGACCCCGGCGCCGCGGCGTGCGGCGAGATGGTGGCGGACCTCATCGACGCGCTCGGCGTGGCCTGGACGCGCGAGATCGCATCGCACCTCTACCTCGCCATTGCGACCGACACCGGCGGCTTCCGCCACGGCCCGATCACGCCGAAGACGTTCGAGATCTGCCGGCGCATCGCGGACACGGGCGTCGAACCGGCCGCGCTCGCGCGCCAGATCTTCGACAGCTTCAGCATCGGCCGCGTCAAGCTCATGGGCGCCATGCTCAGCGCCATGGAGCTGCACGCCGCCAACCAGATCGCCGTGCTGTACTACGACGACGACCTCCTGAACGCGTGTGGCGCGGCGGTCGACGACACCGAGGGCCTCGTCAACCTTCCGCTCGGCGCCGTGGACGTCAAGGCCGTCGTGCTCTTCAAGCGCCAGTCCACCGGCGTCTACCGCGCCAGCTTTCGATCCAAAGGCGCCGTCGACGTTCGCGCGATCGCGACCAAGCGGGAAGGCGGCGGCCACACGAACGCCGCGGGGTGCACGTTGAAGGGCGAGTACGAGACGCTGAAGAAGGAAGTGCTCGGGGAACTTCAGAAGGCACTTCGGTGAGGGTGCGGTTCCGCGTTCCAAGTTCCAGGTTCGGGGTTCGTCTGGCGGTTCCGGATTCCAGGTTCTGGTTCCAAGTTCGAAGTGTGAAGTTTTCAGTGTGAAGTTTCCGCCATGGATGGCGTCCTTTTAATCGACAAGCCGCAAGGTCCGACGTCTCACGACGTCGTCGCGCGTCTCCGCGCCACGAGCGGCGCGGAACGCATGGGGCACACGGGCACGCTGGATCCGCGCGCGACGGGATTGCTGCCGCTCGTCCTCGGCAAAGCCACCCGGCTCGCGCAGCTGCTCGGCGGCGGCGACAAGACGTACGCGGCCACCGTCCGGCTGGGCTTCGCGACCGACACGGATGATGCGGACGGCGAGCGCGTCGGCGCGACGGCCACGACCCTCCCGGCGGACGACGAGATCGACGCCGCACTCGCAAAGTTCGTCGGCACGATCGAGCAGGTCCCGCCCGATCATTCGGCGAAGCGCGTCGGCGGGCATCGCGCGTACGACCTTGCGCGTTCGGCGAAGCCGCTGACGCTGCAGCCGGTGTCGGTGACCGTTCACACGCTGGAGCGAACACGGCGCGACGGCGACCTCGTCGACATCCTGGTGACGTCCGCCTCGGGCTTCTACGTCCGCGCGCTGGCCCGCGATCTCGGCCGGGACCTTGGCTGCGGCGCCCATCTGGTCGAGCTGCGGCGCACCCGCAGCGGTCATTTCGACATCGCGAGCGCGGTGCCGCTCGACGTCGCCGAACGCCTGGGCCGTGACATCGCCGGGCGGGTGCTCTCGCCGGCCGACGCCCTGCCCGATCTGATTGGTGTCCGGGTCACCCCGGCGGGCCTCAAGCGTGCGGCGCACGGCAATCCCTTGGGTCCGGAGCACCTGGAAGAGCGATATATGCCTCCGCCGTCCGGGGCCGTGACCCCGGGATCGGGATCGGTCAAGCCGGTGAAGATCGTGGACCAGGATGGTCGCCTGATCGCGCTGGCCTGGTCGCGCGGCGGGGCTTTGCATCCCGTTGTGGTACTCGGATAACATTTGCTCCTTGCGGCCACGCTCCGTGGACGTAACAAGTGGTACGGCGGTCCGGTCACGCCTCCCCAATGCGCTCTGGACCGTTCGTGGAGAGACACCCAGTGTTGACGAACGAACGCAAAACGGAACTGATCGGCTCTTACAAAAAGCACGACACCGACACCGGCTCCCCCGAAGTCCAGGTTGCCCTTCTCAGCGAGCGCATCAACTACCTGACGGAGCATTTCAAGTCTCACGTCAAGGATCATCATTCGCGACGCGGCCTGCTGAAGCTGGTCGGCCAGCGGCGCCGGTTGCTGGATTACCTCAAGGGCAAGGACGCCGATCGGTACGGCGAGCTCATCCGCAAACTGGGGATTCGCAAGTAGATTTCACCGACGAAGCACACAGCAAAGAGCGGCGAGGCGCCGGCCGTGGACGGGCGCCAGCAACGGGCGGACGCCACGCGTCCGCCTCTGCGTCAGGCCTTCCTTTCAAAGCAGTCCATGATTCCCACAACTCACCGGCGCGAACTCACACTCGGCGCGCGTACGCTCTCGATTGAAACCGGAAAACTCGCGAAGCAGGCGGACGGCGCCGTCATCGTGCGCCTGGGCGACACGATGGTGATCGTCACCGCGTGCCACGCCGCCAACCCGCGCGAAGGCATCGACTTCCTGCCGCTCACGGTCGACTACCGCGAATACGCGTACGCGTCGGGCCGCATTCCGGGCGGCTTCTTCAAGCGCGAAGGCAAGCCCGCGGAAAAAGAAGTCCTCACGAGCCGGCTGATCGATCGGCCCATCCGCCCGTTGTTCCCGTCCGGGTGGCGCTACGAAACGCAGATCGTCAGCCTCCTGATCTCCGCGGACACCGAGAACGATTCCGACGTGCTGGCGATCACGGGCGCCTCCGCGGCGCTCGCCATCTCGTCGATTCCGTTCCGGAAGACGATCGCCGGCGTCCGCGTCGGCCTGATCGACGGGCAGTTCGTCATCAATCCGACGTACCCCGAGCGCAAGAAGAGCAAGATCGATCTCGTCGTCGCCGGCAGTGCCGACGCGATCATGATGGTCGAGGCCGGCGCGACGGAAGCGACCGAAGAAGAGATGATCGGCGCCCTCGACACCGCGCACGCCGCGATCAAGAAGATCACGCACGAGATCGACCTGCTCGCAAAGGCGTGCGGCAAGAAGAAGAAGACCGTCGCCGACAAGGTCATCGACGCCGCGTTCGTCTCCGCGGTGGACGCGAAGGCCTACGACAAGCTCGCCGCGGCGATGCGGATCAAGGACAAGCTCGAGAACTACTCCACCGTCGATGCGGTCCTCGCGGACCTCGTCGCGTCGTACCCGGACGAGGATCTCGAGGCGCGCGCCAACGCGAAGAAGGTCTTCAAGCAAATGAAGGAGCGCGTCACGCGCGACGAGATCCTCGACCGCGGCAAGCGCCTCGACGGCCGGAAGTTCGACGAGATTCGGCCGATCTGGATCGAAGTCGGCGTGCTCCCGCGCGTCCATGGCTCGGCCGTGTTCACCCGCGGCGAGACACAGGCGCTCGTCAGCGCGACGCTGGGCACCGAAGACGACGCACAGAAGATCGAGAAGGTGGACGGCGAGATCTATCGCCGCTTCATGCTGCACTACAACTTCCCGCCGTTCTCCGTCGGCGAAGTGCAGTTCCTGCGGGGCCCCGGCCGGCGCGAAGTCGGACACGGCGCCCTGGCCGAGCGCGCGCTGGTGCCGCTCCTCCCCTCCGAGGACGACTTCCCCTACACCGTGCGCATCGTCTCCGACATTCTCGAGTCCAACGGATCGTCGTCGATGGCCTCGGTGTGCGGCGGCGCACTGGCGCTGATGGACGCAGGCGTGCCATTGAAGGCTCCAGTGGCGGGCATGGCCATGGGCCTCGTCATGAACGAGTCGAACGGCAAGTGGGCGGTGCTGAGCGATATCGCGGGCGCGGAGGACCACTACGGGGACATGGACTTCAAGGTCGCCGGCACGCGCACGGGCATCACGGCGCTCCAGATGGACATCAAGGTCGCCGGGATCACGATGGAGATCATGCGGCAGGCGCTCGAACAGGCGCGCCAGGGCCGGCTCCAGATTCTCGACGCGATGGCGGGCGCGCTCGAAGCGCCGCGCGCGAACATCTCGGCCTACGCCCCGCGCATTGTCACGATCCGGATCCCGACCGAGAAGATCCGCGACGTCATCGGGCCCGGAGGCAAGACGATCCGCATGATCATCGAGAAGACGGGCGTCAAGA
>Ga0137427_10000318_pt1 | contig 26023 bp, 21 predicted proteins | sample EasRivERMZT700_2_FD_102309 | JGI IMG/M metagenome (GOLD analysis project Ga0137427, IMG submission 102309) | Soil microbial communities from meander-bound floodplain in the East River, Colorado, USA - East River MetaG ERMZT700_2 | ecosystem: Environmental > Terrestrial > Soil > Floodplain ...
ACCGACACGTGGCCGGGCGCGATGCCGGCGCTCTCCGCGCCGGCGCCTCAGGCGTCGGCCACTCAGGCGACGCTCGCCTGGGCGCTCATTCCTGGTACGACGAACCGGCGGCGCCCGCGCGTGAGGCGCGTGCGCCGCAGTCGCTCATACCGTCGTCGTGACGGTCGTAGGGCCAAACTTTAGGTTGGCCCTGTCGTGATGGAGGGCGGGGCCCGGGAGCCCCGCCTTCCATCCACGACAGTTTCGTGTCATTGCTGACGATTCTGAAATCGTTTGTCGTCACTTGACGGTCAATCGATCACCAGTTCCCGGATGTGCGCGCGGCTTCACGACGGGGCAGAGTCCCACTGGCGCCCCGATCCCGCCTGAAAGTCTCTTGAAGAAAAGATTTCGCTCGCTGACGTCGCCGAAGCACTGACCGGATTTCCGCGCGCTTCATCTCTCGCAGAGCAAAGGCGTTGACGGAAATCCTGGGTGCAGATCCGGCCCTTAGATAACCGCATCGTCGCAACCCGCCTCCGGTATTTCCCTGATGGCACTCCCCTTGCCTTATAGGGGACCGATCCCCAAGCTCTCCAACTCCCTCCCGATCGCCAGTTCTCCCAGCCGATCGAAGCAACAAGGAGCACGACTGATGAAGAAGTTTGTATCCGCGCTGATTTCCGCAGGAGCGGTCGCTGTGATCTCTGTGATTGGCGCTTCCGCCGCCGCGCCCAACGGCGTGACGATGGTCCTGTCGCCCGAGGACACGTATCTCAACGTAGACGCGACGAACTACAGCGCCGCGCCGGTGCTCCGGGCTCACACAGGGCCCGACGCCAGGCCGGAGAGCGCGATCGTCATGAAGTTCGATCTCTCCGCCGTGCCTGCCGGTGCCGTCATCCAGCAGGCGACGCTCAACCTCGCGATGGTCGAGAGCGACGGCGTCAATGACAGCTACACGGTCGGCGTCCACAAGATCGTCGGCGCGAAGCCTGTCATTCAACGCGCGACCGGCACCAGTGCCGACGGCGCGTCGAACTGGACGCCGAGCGGATGCTGCGCCAACGGGGTGCCGCTCGCTCAAGCGGACATCACGGCGGCGTACGATCTTCAGGCGGTGACAACGGCCCCCGGCTTCACCGCGTGGACGATCACGGGCATGGTGCAGGAGTGGATGGTCGATCCGGCCACCAACCTGGGCCTCGTGCTCAACGCCGACACGCAGAAGCCGCGCGACCGCTTCCGTTCGTTCGCCAGCATGGAACATCCGGATGGCGCGCTGCATCCGTTCCTGACGCTCAGCTACACCAACGGCGTGACTGCCGGGTCGACGACGGTCGTGATGAGCGGACCCGGATTCGCCACCGCACCGGCCGGAGCCGCGGCGTCGGACGATCACGAGGCGCCGCAGGTGTCGATTGCCGGGCCGAGCCCTCGTACGCCGGCGATCGGTGTCGTCACGCTCCGCGCCCACGCGTCCGACAACGTCGCCGTGACGGGCGTGCAGTTCACGCTCGACGGCAACAGCGTCGGCGGTGATGCAGCCGCGCCCTCGTATGGGACGACGTGGGACAGCTCTACCGTGTCGAATGGGGGGCACTCACTCGTGGCCATTGCGCGCGATGCCGCGGGCAACGTCCGCAAGTCCGCGCCGGTGACGATCAACGTGCTCAACGGCGCTCGAACGTTCGCCGATTCCGGGGATCGTCCGACCGGCGGCGGTGGCACGGGCGGCGGCGGAGGTACGGGCGGTGGCGGAGGTACGGGCGGTGGCGGCGGCGCGCCGGTGACGGCGGCCGTCCTGCTCAACAGCACCTGGGCCACCGCGACGGGCAATTCCGCGAACGCGATCACCGACGGCGGACGCTGGCCCAACTACTGGGAGTTCAACCGCAACGACGGCACGCAGTTGCTGTCCGTCGTGTCCGGCGGCCCGGGCGGGCACAACGCGCTCCGCGTTCAGCAGCGCGGCTCCGCGTACGCGGCGAACCTCCAGGTCGACAACATCGTGCCCAAGTCGAAGGACTACTACATCCGCTTCTACATGCGGAACGACGACACGTCCGGCTCGGGCGATCACATCGTGACGGTCGACACGTGGAAGTACGCGAACCTCACGTTCATGCGCAAGAGCGGCGGCAGCAGCGGCTGGTCGTTCAAGGCCAGTCTCTACGGCTGCGGCTACAACTACCCGGTCGGACACTGGGGTCCCGCTCCGAATCTGGAGTACGGCAAGTGGTACCGCTTCGAGTACTTCGTGCACTTCGTCGATGCGACGCACATCCAGCTGCATCCGCGCGTGTACGACGCGAACGGCAACCTGATGTACTCCGACGCGGAGTTCCAGCAGACGGATCCCGGCATCGCGCAGTGGCAGGGTAAAAGAGACTGGACGCTCTCGTCGTTCTACGCGTCGGGCCAGAGCTTCTGCGTCGACCCCGAGGCGGTGAACGACATCGGCCTCGGCAACAACGGACAGCAGGGCGCCGACGCCAACGGCAAGTACTGGTACTTCGCGGGCGTCCAGGTGCGCACCGACACGTGGCCCGGGGCCATGGCTCCGGCGGCGGGCGCACAGGCGCCGGCGAACGACTCACTTCCTGCCACTGATGTAAAAGGAGTGGGTCAGCAATCCGAGCAGCCGCGTGCGCCCAAGAAGATCCAGAACGAGGCGCTTCGCCGACGCCTCGGTGGGAAAGCAGACCCGGGTGCTGAGCCCGTCCCACAGGCTGACGGCAACGTCGGGCCGGTGATACGAGGGCAAGACCTGCAGCACGCGAACGCTCCGGAACCCGCAGCGCCGCAGCAGCCGCAGGTAACCCCACGGACCGTAAATCCACGTGCGGTAGGGAATCCCGCGGCGCCGCCGCGAGATCCGGTCCGCGATAAGTCTCGGTAGGATCACGGTCCACGGTGGCTCGCCGTGGGGCGTGACGCCGAAGAAGTGTGAGAGGCAGAATCGGTTTTCGATGGCAATCCCGATGGCACCGTTGGGGCGCAGGCTCTCGTGCAACCGCATCAGGAACGAGCGCTGCACGTCCCACGGACTGCCGTCGTGATTGCCGTCGGCGACCCATTCCAGGACGCCGTTGACGACGACGAGATCGAATCGATTCTGGCCGAGCGGCGCGCTCATCGCGTCGCCGCAGACGACATCGACGTTCGTGAGTCCGTCCTGCGCGAGCCGGCGCTCGATGAACCGGCACCACCGGGCATCCCGCTCCAACGCCACGACGTGCTCGAACGCTTCGGCGAGGCCCTCCGCGATGACCCCGGAGCCGGAGCCGACGTCGAGGGCGGCCCCGCGCCGGCCGACGTCCAGCGTCTTGTAGAAGGCCGACTTCTTCGAGTCGGTGAACCAGAACCGCTTGCGGGAGAGCACGGGGAGATCGAGACGCCCGAGCGCCTCGCGCCATCCTCCGGGTCCATCCATCGCCGCGATCAGCCGCTCCAGCTCGTCGTTCGGCAGCGTGCCTTGACGAGCGCGCGGAAGACTGTCGAGGTCAGCCATTGCGTTGAGCGGCACGAGCACACCTCTTCACACGGATCCATCACGCGACGACGCTCACGCGGAGACGCGGAGGCACGGCTCACGCGGAGACGCGGAGTGCGACTCACGTGGAGACGCGGAGTGCGCAACCACAGCGCTAACGCGAGCGTTCACGGTGCTCAGCGTCTCGGATCGGGGCGTGACCGGCGGGCCTACGGCCCGGCGGCTGCGCCGCCGGCAAGATCGCGAGGTGCGGCCCGAACACACCGATCCCGCGATGTTCCGCCGGTGTGCTCGGGTCGCACCTCGCGATCTTCCGCCGGTCACACCTCGCATCTCCGCGCCTCCGCGTGAGATTGGCTCCGCGCCTCCGCGTGATGCTCCTCCGCGTGCTCAATTCCCCCAAAACACGGCTTCTAGATCCACGCCCTTCTTGATCGCCGTGCCCACATGCTCGAGCTCGGTCACGAACGAGCGGCAGAACTTCGCCGGGGCACGCCGCCGCAGCAACCGGCCGGTGATCTCGACCAGGTAGCACGCCAGGCAACCCATCGCCTGGTCGGCCTGTACGCCGAGGGACGCCGCGGCCGATCGCACCAGCTCGCGCGTGGAGAGCGCCAGCGGATCGCCGCTCGACATGCAGTCGAACCAGGTCGGCTCGGCGCCGGATGGCTGCCGGTGCCGCAGCAGCACACACGTGCGCAGCAGTTGATAGACGTCGTAGAGCGGCACGCGCGTCTCTCCGAGGTACTCGAAGTCGAGCAGCCACCAGGATTCGCCGTCGTGAATGATGTTTCTCGGCCACAGATCGCCGTGCTGGACCATCGCGCGCACGGGCGTCGTGCGGCGCAGGCAGTCTTCGATGGGCTCGAGCGCGCTCCGCGAGACGCCGGCGGACGCGAGATCCTTCAGGAACGGCTCGGCGACGTCCAACGTGTGCAGCGTCTTGCCGTACTCCGTGTCCGACAGCTCTTCGTAGGTCGTACAGGCCAGGTTCGCGCCCTGCAGGATGGACCGAATCGACGCGACCCAGCCGGCGAGCGAGAGGGTTGGCACCAGGGTGTCGTACAGCGAGCCGTCGACGTAGCGGCTGATCTGGAGCTGAATCTCGTCGGTGCGGATGCCGCTGGTCCACGGAATGACGTACTTCAGCCGCAGGTCGGCGCACAGCAGCGCGCGGATCTCGGTCTCGCGCCGCAGCCACACGTCGCTCGGGGCCCGGCACTTGCAGATGTAGACGGGCACGCCGGCCCGATCGAGCAGCAGGACCTTGAAGCCGCGATTCCAGAGAAAGTCGCCCGCGATTGACACCGGCGCCGGCACCCGGCCGATGTTCTCGACGATCATGATCTGGTCCCAGTCGAATGCGCCGCCCGTCCGGCCGTCGGGCAGGTGAATGTCCTGCAACAACGCCTGAAGTCTGGACTTCACGCGTATGCCAGCCCGATCCGTGCCGGATAGAGGGCGTGTGCCAGGCCGAGCCGCACCGCGATCATCCGCCGGAGGTTCGGGCCGGCGCCGTTCGCCAGCGCGCGCTCGCGCGCGACGAGCGATCGACGCGTCGCCGGGATGATCGCGTAGGGCCGGTCGAGGCACGGTTCCACCAGGTACACGTGCACCGCATGGAAACCGGCGGCGCGCAGCAGGCGGTCGACGACCAGCGGCCGCCGCGAGCCGAGCAGCGCCTGCCAGCGGGACTGCCGCCGCGGCAGGTCCAGGTGGCCCGTCCCCACGAACAGACATCCGCCGGGCCGCAGCACGCGCCGGCATTCATCGAACAGCGGCTGCAGCACCGCCGCTGGTGAGCGCTTGCGCGCCGACACCAGCCGCTCGATCACGCCGTTGAGCGTGACGCAGTCGAAGAGCCCGCTCGAGAACGGCAGGCCGGTGCCCGCCTCGACCGAATGGAAACGGACCTCGGCGAAGTGTCGCTGCAGCACCGAGCCCAGCCGCGACCTCTCGAGATCCAGCTCCAGCGTCGTCGTCCACTGCGCGAGCTCAGCCAGCCACAGCCAATTGCTGCCCGAGCCCGGCGTGGTCGGTGGCGTCGTAATCGCCGGCCCGTCCGGCCGGGACGCCAGGTCCACGTCGATGTGCTTGACGAGACTCGTCACTTTTCTCGGCATGGTTGTTCCGCCGCGGCGCGGTATGAAGTGACTACTTCCGGGCCACGATCGTGACCCGGTTGATGAACAGCTCTCGCATCCACGGCAGGACGCGCAAGACGTTCAACTTCTTGACGCAGTCGTACTGGCGATAGTCGACGCGCAATCCACTCGCCGCCAGCAGGCGTTCGAACCGGCCGATGGTCATCTTGTTGACCGCCGGCTCGTACGACGTGAGTCCGTCGTCGCGAAAGCGACGCCGAACGTCCATCACCGTCCGCTCCGAAAACAGCAAGTGGACCCACGGGACGGCCGTGAAGTAATGCATGTGCGCGCCGTAGGGGGCGAGCCAGGGCGGGCCGAACGTGAGCAGGAGCTTCCCGTTGCGCTTGAGCGAGAGGCACATCGCCCCCAGCGCGTCAGCGGGGCGTGCGTAGTGCTCCATCGCGTTCTGCGAGAGCACGACGTCGAAGGTGCCCTGATCCCCGGGAGCGAGCTGGCGCGCGAGCGTGATCCGATGCTCCAGCCGGTGGTGCCGCACCAATTCGCCGGCCCGGGCCAGGACGGCGGCGTTGATGTCGAGGCCCATCACGCGCTCGGCGCCGGCACGAATGAGCGCGATCGCCTGGTAGCCGAGTCCGCAGCCGTAATCGAGCAGCCTCCGGCCGCGAATGTCGGCGTCGAAGTGCGGCACGACGTCGCGCCAGTTCGTCAGCGCGTTGTCCGGCGTCCATCCATCCAGATTGAGATCCGTGGATGCGGCGCCCGGGTCGGCCGAGAGCATGAAGAGAAGTCGCCTGCCCAGTGACATCCCGTGCCCTCTACGTACTACCTCGATTTGAACGGACCGATCGGCGCCGTGCTCACCACGAGCCGGTCCCAACGATGTGACTGCGACAGCATCTCGGGCCCTTTGGGCGGGCAGCGGTTGCGGCCGATGTCGCAGCGCTGGTGGTACAGCGTCAGCCGGACGACGCCGAAGGTCTTGCCGGCGTCCTTCTGCTTTAGCCAGCGCATGTCGTCGTACGACATGCGTAGCGTCTGCGTGTCGATCGGGCTGCTCGCATCGTCGATCCACAGCTTCGTGGCGCCGTCCGACTCGCCCGGCGTGTTGAGCTTCACGTACCACTCGAAGAGGTACCAGCGTCCCGGCTTCAGCGAAAGCTTGCGGCCCTTGTTCTGGAACCGGTTGATCATCGTGTACCGATTCATCGTCTCCGGCGTGTCGATGTCCTGATAGTTCGCGATGTGCGGCACACCGGGGCCGCTGCCCGGGTAGTCCGGCAGCTGCGTGCGGCTCGTCGAGACGTACGTCATCAACGAGTTGCCCTTGTCGTGCAGCAGCACCGACTTGTCCTCGAGCGTGCCCCACTCGAACGGATCCGAGATGTACTGGTACCAGCGGACGTAGAACTCGTCCAGGTCGGGGAACGAATGGCGCGCGTCGTAGCCGTAGTAGCCCCACTCGCGATCGAACAGCAACGCGTTCGACCACGACGAGCACCGGCTCTCGAAGCCGAAGTCGTTCTCGCACTTCACGAAGTCGGCCCTCGGCCAGCGGCCGCCGCCCTGGCTCCCGATGTCCCATCGGCCCTGAAAATCGTTCTGTTCGAAGTCGTCGCAGAAAACGACGTGCGGCGTGAGGTCGGCGCCCTCGCACCGGAGCACGCGCTCGGGTGTGAAGGCCGACGGCGGTGCCTGCGGTTCCAAGGCCAGCAGGGCGCCGGCGAACGCGATCGCGACGTTGAGACGCGGGAAGCTTGTCCGAATCATCATCAGCGGCGACCTCATGAGAGCGGAGCGCCGGTCGAGTCCGGTCTCCAGGTTGACGGCACCACAGATCCACGAGCGGGCAGCAACTGGCGGTACACCTCGATGTACCGGCCGACCATGCGGTCGAAGCCGTACTCGGCCCGGGCCCGGCGCGACGCGGCGTGGCCCAGCGCGCGAGCCCGTGACGGATCGCGCAGCAGTCCCTCGAGCGCGCCGGCCAGCGCCGGCGCATTGGCGGGCGGCACGAGGATGCCGGCGTCGCCATGATCCAGGGCGATGCCGACCTCGCCCACCTCGCTCGCGACGATCGGCCGCGCGGCGAACATGGCTTCGAGCAGCGCGAGCGGCAATCCTTCCGAGAGTGACGGCAGCACGAAGATGTCGGCCGCGGCGACGAGGGCCGGGACGTCTCCGCGAAGACCGAGGAGATGCACCCGATCGTCCACGCGATGCGTCACGGCGCGGGCGCGCAGGTCGCCCTCGAGCGCGCCTCGTCCGGCAATGGCGACGTGCAGCGCCGGATACCGTGGCGCCAGGATCTTCAGCGCATCGATCAGGTACTCGTGCCCCTTGACCGGATACAGATTGCCGACCGCGAGGATGCACTGTGCCTCGCGGCCGAGGCCGAGCTCCTGACGCAGTGCCGGAGTCGCGTGCGCCGCCGGGCGCACGCCGTTGGGAATCGTCAGCACCCGGCGGGGCCCGAGGCCGAGATCGTGGGCGAGTGCCGCCGCCACGCTGTCCGACACGGCGACGAGGCGCCCGCTCACGGCGACCGCGACACGCATCGCCAGCCGGCGGCGCCGCCGGCCGGCATAGTACCGGCCGCCATGCATCGTCACGACGTGCGGAATCCCCGCGAGCTTCGCGGCGCAGGCGCCGTACACGGCCATCGAGAACTCATGGCTGTGTGCGATCGAGATCCGATGACGCCGGAACGCACGCGCGAGCGCGAGGACGGTCGCCGGCGCAATCGGCCGATCGATCCGGAAGCGCTCGATCGCGACGCCCGATCCGGCCAACTGGCGCTCGAGCCAACCCTCGCCCTGCGCGGGCAGAAAGGCGACGGTCTCCGCGCCGCCGGCTTGCAGCGCTCGCGAGAGCTCCGCCACCACCTGTTCGGCGCCGCCCGGGCCGTCGCACTCGATGAGCTGTGCGACGCGCACGCCCTCGCCGCGCGACTGCCTCACGTGGCCCCATGTTCTTGATGTTCTTGATTGATATTGATGCGGGCGATTTTGTGCAACCCCACCCCCAGCGCGAGCAGCGTGAAGAACATCTCCTGGTAGGCGAGCGAGAGGAAGAATGCGCCCACCGCGAAGCCAATCACGGACGCCGTGAGCGCGCTCGCGAGCTCGCGCAGATGTCGGTTGGCGGGCCCGGTCGCCCGCCGCGTCACCGCGCGAAGCGCGCCGAACGTCGTCAGGATCATGGCCAGATACATGACCAGGCCCGGTACGCCCGTCTCGGCGCCGACCTGCACGTAGCTGTTGTGCGCCGCGTTCCAACGGACGCCCACGCCGTACTGCGCGCGCTCCGCCATATCCGACAGCGTGCCTTCGGCCGTCGCGAAGTTGGCGGGGCCGACGCCCAGCACCGGGAATCGCAGCATGTAGCCGACGCCGCGTTCCCAGATCTTGAACCGGCCGCTGTCGTGCGTCCGGTTGTAGTCCTCATCCGACAAGATCGTGCCCATGCGCGACCAGTACTGCGCCCCGGCGGCACCGAGGACGATGAGCGTGACGAGCGCCGTGACGCCGATGCGCCATCGGAGCGGAATCGCCCGGTAGCGCAGCACGACGAAGATCCCCACGGCGATCGCGGCGACAAAGCCGCCGCGCGATCCCGATCGGACGAACGCCAGCGTGAGCACCGCCAAGGACGCCAGCGCCAGCAGCCAGCCACTGAAATGGCGCGCCCGGTGGAGGAAGTACAGCCCGAGCGGCAGCGCGGTTGCGACGAGCGTCGCGAAGTCGTTGGCGTCGTAGTAGTAGAGGTCCCCCATGCGGCCGTCCTCGTCGACGGCGCTGAAGCGCGCGATGACGACTACGGAGTAGATCGTGACGCTCGCGAAATACACGAGCGTCAGACGCTCCACGTCGCGCACGCCGCGGACCGCGCACGCGACGACGATCGACATGATCACCGTCTTCAGGAAGTTGTCGATGACCAGATTGAAGCTGTTCGTGAGGACGAGCGCCCCCACCATCGACAGCATCATCCAGCCCGCGAAGGCGAGCAGAAACCGCATCGGTGTGATGAGCACGAGCCGCACTTTGCGGTCGGCGCGCGAGTCCATCATGAACAGCAGGATCGCCGTCGCGCCGAACAGAACCGCCGGCCGCACCAGGTTCACGAACGGGAACAGCTGATGGAAGCGTCCCACCGCCATCAGGATGTAGATGGCGATGCAGGCGAGCAGCAGATCCCAGCGCCGATCCGTGGCCTTCCGTGGCGGGGCCACCGCCGGCGGGGCGGGTCGAGGACGAAAGAACCGCGATCCGGTGCGGTTAGGTATCGCAAGTGACGGCATGGTGATGCACCGATCTCTCTTTCGGAGCGGTGGAGCGCGCGCCGGCCCTGGAGATGGAGATGGAGAAGTAGGCTTCGAGCATCGCGGCGCCGACGGCGTCCCAGTCGTACCGCTGACGCACCGTGTCACGACCGTTCGTGCCGAGTTGCTCTTGCAGCGATCGCGAATTGAGCACGCGGGCAATCGCCATCGCGAACTGCCGCGGGGTGTCCCGCACGAGCACGTTCTCGCCGTCGACGGCGGCCAGTCCCTCGCACCCAATCGAGGTGGAGACGACCGGCTTGCCCATGGCCCACGCGTTCAGAATCTTCAGTCGCGTACCGCCGCCGATCCGCAACGGCACGATGTGACACGCCGCCGCCCGCATCAGCGGACGCACGTCGTCGACATACCCGGTGAGCTGGACGCCGTACCGCTCCCGGTAGTGCCGCTGCTGTTCCGGCGAGGCGCGGCCGATCCAGCACACGGGCACGTCACGCATCTCCGCGGCGAGATGCGGCTGGATCTCCGCGCAGAAGTACTCGAGGGCGTCGAGGTTCGGCGAGGGCTGCGCGCCGCCGACGAAGGCGATGCCGGTGCCGGCCGTGTGCGCGCCGCCGGCGTCGGGCGAAAACTCGTCGACGTCGACGCCGTTCGGCACGACGGCGACCCGGGCGCCGGGGGCGATCTCCATCAAGCGTGCGCGGTCGTGCTCGGAGACCGCGACGTTCAGTGCCACCGCCGCGCACCATCGGCGCTCGACCGCGCGCATCAGACGCGATTGACGCGCAAGATACCAGCGCCGGAGTCCGGATGGCTCGACCCGGGCACGCCGTTGCAGCAGATCGGACTCGACGTCGTGGTGGACGCACGCGACGGGGACGCCATGGCACGCCGGAAGGTACCGCGCGAGGTCGAGACTGTCGACGTGGACGAGGTCGAAGTCCGTGGACGCGAGGTGCGCGATCAGGCGCCGCTGGAATGCCCGCGAGTCGTACACGTAGTGCGTGTAGACGCGCCCGCGCACCAGGCTCCGCGCGTGATCCCAGGCGAAGCGCCGCCGGCTGTGTTTCTGCGGCAGCCGGAAGACTTCCACGTCAGCAAACCGCTCCAGGGCGCAGACCCTCGGTCCGAGTGACCCCTGGTGACCGGCGGTGCCGGCGCGCTCGAAGCAGAGCACCGTCATGTCGAATGCGCGCGACAGCAGCCGAAGGATGTGGAACGTTCTGATCCAGACGCCGCCGTCCGGCGGATACGGCATCGTCTGACACAGAAAGAGCAGGCGCGGGCGCGGCGTCATGACCCCCACCGCTCACGCCACGCTTGGAGCATGACGACGGCCCAGAGCGCGGCGCCGACAGGACGCCGCCGGTCCAGCAGATCTTTCCAGGCCCGGCCGATCGTGTCGGCATCGAGCAGTGCATCCTGCCGGCCGGACGTTCCGGGAAGGAGACTCTCCGCCCACGGCCGAAGCGGGCCGCGCAACCAGCGGTCGATGGGGACGGAGAAGCCCATCTTCGGCCGATCGACCATGTGCTGCGGCACGTGACGATAGAGCACCTGCCGCAGCGCCCACTTCCCGAGGACCCCGCGGACTTTCATCGCTCGAGGCAACCGCCACGAGAACTCGACGACGCGGTGATCGAGGAGCGGCGCGCGCACCTCGAGACTCACCGCCATGCTGGCGCGATCGACCTTGGCGAGCAGGTCATCGGGCAGGTACGTCAACTGATCGGCGAGCATCATCTGGTCCAACAGGTGTCCCGGCTTGTCTGCGTCGAAGATCCGGTCGTTCGCGTTGTCGGGCGCGGCGAGGTCCGCGCGCGCATCGGCGGAGAGCGCGTCCAGGGGCCGTGGCCACGCCGAGAGCAGCGATCGATACATGTGTCCCGGCGACGAGCCGCTGAGCACGCCGCCCAGCTTGTGGACCCGCTCGCCGAGCTTCGCGAACGGCGCCCTTGGGAACATCGCGGCGACCGGCCGCAGGCGATTCCAGGTCGACATCGAGACGCGGCCGAGCGCGGCGCCGACGGACTCGCGAACCGCGCGCGGAATCCTCAGCGCCCGCGGCATCACGCGCAGGCCGTAGACGTAGCGGTTGTACCCGCCGAACAGCTCGTCGCCGCCGTCGCCGCAGAGGGCCACGGTGACGTCGCGGCGGGCCAGTCGCGAGACGAGGAGCGTCGGCAGCTCCGATGGATCGGCGAGCGGCTCGTCGAAGATCTCCGTCAAGTGCGGGATCAGCGACATCGCGTCGTTGCCCGTGAGGCGGAGCGCCGTGTGGTCCGTGCCAAGGTACGCGGCCACCTGTGCGGCGTGCCGATCCTCGTCGAAGTCCTGTTCGGCAAACCCGATCGTGAACGTCTTGACCGGCTGCCGGCTCGCCCGTTGCATCAGCGCGACGACGGTGGATGAGTCGATGCCGCCCGAAAGGAGCGCGCCGAGCGGCACGTCGGCGTAAAGCCGGCACGTGACGGCGTCGGTGAGGTGGCGCTCCAGCTCGTCGATGGCCTGGCGCTCGTCGCCCGGGAACGGTTGGGCGATGCCGTCGCGCGCCGCGTTCTCCAGCGACCAATACGGCTCGGTCGCCGGCAGCGGGCTGCGCGGGTCCGTGATGTGCATCAGGTGGCCCGCCGGGATCTTCGTGGCGTGCGCGAAGATGCTGCGCGGCGCCGGGACGTAGAGATACTGCAGATACGACGCGAGCGCCGCGCGATCGATCGTGCGATCGAAGGACGGTCCGGCCAGCAGGGCCTTCAGCTCGGAGCCGTACGTGACCAGCCCGGGCTCGCGATACACATACAGCGGTTTCTTGCCCAGCCGATCGCGGATGAGCGTGAGGCGCCGGTCAGCCGTGTCCCACACGGCAATCGCGAACATCCCCGCAAACCGCCGGACCGCGGCGGGAATGCCCCAGTGCTCGAATGCGGCGAGCATGACCTCCGTGTCCGAGTGCCCGCGGAAGCGAAAGCCGTGCGGCGTGAGCTCGTCACGGATCTCGTGAAAGTTGTAGATCTCGCCGTTGAACGCCGCGACGAACCGGCCCGAGCCCGACTGCATCGGCTGCCGGCCGAGGGGCGAGAGATCGAGGATCGCCAGCCGCCGGAAGCCGAGCGCGATGCCGGCGGTCTCATCGACCCAGATGCCGCTGTCGTCCGGACCGCGATGGGCAATGGGCGCGATCATCCGCCGCGCGTGATCGGTCAGATCCGCGGATGGAGCGCCATCGGCCGTGAAGAGACCTGCGAGTCCACACATTTCATAAACTCAAAACTTGAAACTTCAAACTGAACACTTGGAAGCAGCACCGCCGCCGCCACCACGTCGGCGACCGCGCGCGCGCCGGCCGGCGTCAGATGGAAGCCGTCGTAGTACGTCTCGAGGCTGCGCTCGAGCACGGGCATGAGGTCGAGCTGCTCGACACCGCGCGCGTTCAAGAGGGCCGCAGCGTGGCGGTCGAGCACATCGGCGCGGGATCCGGCACCGCGGTGCGGATCTCCGTCGCGCCGGATCGCAGCGCTCGGGCCCGGCCGACCCATCGGCCGGCGTGGTCGCGGTGCTGGACGGGACGGATCCACCGCCGCCGCAGGCGTCGCATCAGCTCGGCGGCGGCCAGCGTGCCGGGCGTCCATCCAAACGCCATTTCGGGATGACAGCGGAACACATCGGCCGTCTGCACGCGCGCGATACCGGGGCAGCACTCGCGCGAAGATCAGGTCGAGCGCTTCGGAACCGACGCCGGATCGCGCGATGCTGCCCACATGGATCCGTGACGCGCCAAGGGCGGCGAGCGCGTGCAGCTCCTGCAGCCGTCGCTGCAGCGCGGCTGGCCACGCCGTGTCCTGATCGAGCAGGAAGCCCTCGGCCTGGCTGCCGCCGGCGACGAGCACGCGAAAGACGTTGTCGCCGGCCGGGACCTCGCCGCCGCGCTCGCCCTCACGGTTGACGTCGAAGCGCGTCGCGCGTTCGAGCTGCGGCAGCGTCTCCGGGTCGGGCTTCAACCGCATCCGCAGGCCCGGTGGCAGCACGAAGTAATCGCCCTTCGCCCGAATCGCCCAGCGTGCCGCCAGCTCGGCGGCCACGAATCCACTGGCAAGGCCCAGCAGGCCCCACCCGAGATCCACCAACACATTCATGAGGATGGTTTCCAGCCCCGCGCCGACTTCATCAGCGCCGCGGCTGCCTCTCGCACGGCATGCGCCGCGCGCGTCAACTGGGCGGTGGCATGCGGGGAGGCGATGTCGGCGTCGATGGTCGTGCGTTCGCGCACGGGCCAGAGGTACTTGATCGGTTCGGCACCTTTCAGGAAGTCGAACTCCGAGGCGCCGTGGCGGACCGCGTGATCGATCGCCGTGGCCAGCAGGATTCTGCCCAGATGAATCCGCCCGGCCCACGGCCTGTCGTAGCCGGCGAGGTAGTAGCCCCACCAATCGCCGGTCGACAGTCCGTAATAGATCGCAATCGCCTTGCCGTCGGCCGACATCCGGATCATGCGGAGCCGTCCTTCGGCGAGCAGTCGCGGAATCACGCGCCGGTGGAACCGGCATCGCGCCTCGTTGTCGAGCGTCGAGCCGCCGCGTCCGGCCCAGCGATCGCGTAAGAATGCCGCGAGCGTGTCGAACGCCGCGAGCGCGTCGGCCGGATCGCGGACGGCATCGATCGCGATCTCGCCGCGTTTCGACAGCCAACGGCGGTGCTTCTCGAGCGAGTCCGGTGCCGTTGGCGCAGACGTGGCCCCGTCGGTCAAGCTCAGGTACGGCAGCGGCTGCACGTCGCGCAGCGCCATCGTGACGGCGGCGGTTCCCGTGAGCCCGGCGCGATGCACGGCGCCCCAGAGCGGCGAGTCGGCCGGCACGTCACGCAGCTCGAGCACGAAGCCGGCCCGGCCGTACGTCGACGACAGCCAGACGAGCAACGCGTCGGCGCAGGCCGTGCCCGCACCGGCGGCCGACATGATGTCGATGCGGTCCGAGCCGAGGCCGCCGCCCAGCAGCTGCACGCGCACGTGACGCATCGCCGGCCGCGTCTCGAGGACGGGCACGAATCCCTTGAGCGCCGGGCCGTCGCGGAACAGCAGCAGTGCCGGGCTCGCGGACGCCGGCGGCTCGTCGAAGAAACCGGAGAGCCACGCGATCGACGCGAACGCCCCGACGGACGGTCGCGCGGCCGCGATGTCGTCGAAGGCCTGACGATCCGCTGGATCCAGGTCGAGCGTCGAACACCGCTCGACCTGTAAAGCACCGGGCGCAGTCGCCGTGGCCATCCGGGCCTCGGGGCGGCGGTCAGCGGCCGCTCGCTCGGCGATCACGCCCGGCTCCATACGCGCAACCAGGGCAGGTACGCTTTCAGGTCGACATAGGGGTCGTCACGGTAGACGAAGCTGATCCAGACGACCCCGAACGCGATCACGGCGGCGCCGCCGGCCAGCGCGATCCCGACCAAGCTGTGCACGTCGAGTCCCACGCGGCACCAGAGCAGCACCGCGAGAATCGGCACCGCGCCCAGCAGCGAGCGCGGCACCACGTACCTGGCCCAGCGGCTGAAGGGAATCTGCAGCTCGCGGCAGGTCACGTGCAGGATGACGATGGCGAACAGCACGTTGGGAATCGCCGTGCCGAAGGCGACACCCACGAGCCCGAATGGTTTGACGAGCGCGATGCTCAACGCCAGGTTCAGCAGGCCCGCGCTGATGTAGGCGATGGCGGGGATGCGGGGCTTGCCCAGACCCATCATCATCGGCACCGCGACACCGCGCACCGGCAGGAAGATGAAGCACGACGCGAGCAGCACGATCAGGACGGCGCCCGACGACTGCTCGAACGACGGATCGACCCACCGGCCGATGAATCGCGGCCCGAGAATCATCAGGCACAGGCCCGAGACGAGCGCCACCGCGGTCGCGACCTTCGACCACTTGAGAAAGATCTCGCGGAGATCGTCCAGACGCCCTTCGGCGTGCATCTTCGTGGCCATCGGCGCGACGACCGCGGCAATGGCGATGACGAAGTCCATCAGGCAGAGGATCAGGCTGTTCGCGACGGCGTAGGGCGCGATCGACGCGACGTCCTGGTAGGCGCCGATCACGAGCGCGTCCGTCTGGAACGTCAGACGCGCGCCGGCGCTCAAGAGCAGCACGTAGGCGCTGAACGAGAAGATCTTGCGCACCCGCTCCATCCGGAAATAGGAGAGGTTGATCCGCACGTCGGGATAGCGCCGCCGGATGATGAACCACGAGGCGCCGAAGTCGAAGGCGAGGCACACGATCTGGACCACGGCCATCGCGGCGAGCGATGCATGCGCCATGAGCATGCCGACGGTCAAGCCGAGCCGCAGCACCACGCCGCCGATCCGGACGAGATTGCGGCGGATGAAGTCGTGGTGCGCGAACAGAATCCCTTCCGGCAAGAGACCGATGAACCCGGCCGACACGTTGAGGGACATCAGCCCGAAGGCCACCATCGCATCCGTGCGAATCCCGACCGGCAGCTTGTAGGACGAGAACCACATCATGAAGCTGGCGCCGAGCAGCACCGCGACCCCGCCGCAGACCAGGTACATGCCGGCGCAGCTGCCGATCGTCTCGTTCATCCGCTGCGTGTTCTTCTCGGCCACGTCCTGCGTCAGGTAACGCACGCACGCCATCGGCACACCCAGGGCGAGCAGGCTGATGTAGCCCGTCATTGCCGTGATGACCGTCCAGGTGCCGTAGCCCGCCGGACCGAGCGTGTGGATCACGAACGGCGTGAGCACGTAGGTCGCCGCGAGCGTCAGGACGATCAGGACCCAGTTACTGCTGATGTTACGGAGCATGGGGGAAGCCTCGGAAACTGACGGTGAAGTACGGGAGTGAAAAGTACACGAAGTACGGGAGTGAAAGGCCCGTGAAGTACGGGTGGGAAAAGCGCGCGAAGTACGGGTGTGGAAAGCGCTTGAAGTACTTCGAGGTTCTTCTCCTCCCGTACTTCATGGCTTTTCTCCCCCGTACTTCCCGGTTTTTGTCCTCCCGTACTTCTAGGTTCTTGTCCCCCCGTACTTCTCAAGCCGACAACTGACTGAGTCCGAGCGCGACCTCGATCCCGAACTGATGCGGTGACGCGTACCAGGACGAGATCGCGACGCGGTTGATGTGAAACGGGTTCGTGCTGGGGACGTTGTGGCCACCGTAGCCGGCGCAGCAGCACCGAAAGCCCGCGTCGCGGATGAGCGTGCGATTGAGCTCGGTGACGTTGTGCCGGCCGCCGTACGGATACGCGAACGACGGCACCGGAGAGGAGAGCCGCGACGCCAGCTCGGCGCGGGACCCGAGGATCTCGCGGACCGCTTCCGGGCCCGACACGGCGCCGAGATCGGCATGGCTCACCGTGTGCCCGCCAATGTCGAATCCGCGCCGGTGCAGCGACCGGACGTGTTCCCACGTCATCCACTTCGGCGTCACGCCGCGGTCGTGGTCCCACCAGGGCACGACGCTGGATCCCATCCACTCGGTGACGACGAAGAAGGTCGCCGGCAGCGAGTACCGCTCCAGGATGGGCGCCGCGTTCTCGTAGTTGTCGAGGTACCCATCGTCGAACGTGATCACCAGCTCGCGCTGCAGGCGCTCGCGGCGCTCGAGGCGCGTCACGAGATCCGGCAGCGCGACCACGCGGAAGTGCTGCTGGAAGAACCGGCAGTACCGCTCGAACATGCCGACGCCGATCGAGAGCGGGTCCGAATCCGCCTCGTCCTGGATGTGGTGAAAGGCCACGACGACCGCCGAGTTGCGCAGCAACGCGCTGTGCAGCCCCGACGCAAACACGCTGTGACCGACGAAGTTCTTGACGACCCCTGTTACCGGCATACCCTTGCCTCCGACAACACGCGCGCGATCGGCGCCACGGCGGCGTTGATGTGAATGAAGCACGCCCGGAAGTCCGACAGATCGCCGTCGACCGGATCGCGGACGTCGAGCGGCATGTCGGGCGAGAGACAGGCCAGCAGATACAGCTTCGGACGCGCGTCCGGAAACCGCGCGCCGGCTTCGATGAGCTGCCGGACGTCCATGACGAAGATCACATCGCTGTCGGCCACCGCCGACGCCGTGAGCGGCGTGGCCGTATGGCCCGTCAGATCGATGCGCGCGTCCGCGGCGATGGTCACGGCATGGAGCGGTGAGGTGCGGCCGGCCGTCGCGCCGAGGCCCGCAGACCGCACCGTGACCAGACCGCCGGACCCGAGCGCGCGTTGGATCAGCGCGGCGGCCAGCGGACTGCGGATGATGTTGCCCTGGCAGACGACCATGATGCGGCTGGCCGCCGCGAGCGCGCGCGTCAGCTCGGCGGGATCGCGCCGGATTTGCCGCATGCGCTCGCGTTCCACCACGCGGCGCACGAGGCGTGCCGGATACGCCACCAGTCGCGCGAGCAGCGCGAGGACGGTTCGCCGCCGCCGGACGTCACGGACCCGGCAGAGGCTGCGATACGTGTCGGCCAGCGCGCGTCCGGCGCGCTCGCGTGAGTGTTCGAGGACGACGAACTGACGGCCCGCGGCGGCGAGATCCGCGGCCCAGATCGGATTGGCGGCCAGCTCGAGACAGGCTTCGGCCAGCGCGCGATCGTCGCCGGGTGGGACGAGCAATCCCGTGACCCGGTCGTGCACGACTTCCGGCATCCCGCCCACGCGCGTCGCGATGACCGGCACGCCGAGCGACATCGCTTCGAGCAGCGCCATGGGAATGCCTTCGCTGAGCGACGGCAGCACGAAGATGTCCATGGCCGCGGTCAGGTGGTGCACGTCGTCCCGATGACCGCTGAAGATGCAGCAGTCGGCGATGCCCAGGCGCGACGCCATCGCCGAGAGCTCGCCGTGGAGTGGACCCTCCCCGGCGATCAGCAGCTTCGCTTGCGGAATTCTCGGTCGCGCCAGCGCGATCGCGCGAATCAGATCCACATGTCCCTTCACCGGAGCGAGACGGCCCACCGTGCCGATGAGCAGGGCTTCGTCAGGCACGCCCAATTCGCGGCGCACCGCGGTCTTGATCTCGTTGGATACCTCGGGCACCGCCGCCATGCCGTTGTGAATGGCCGTGACCCTGCCGGCCCAGAATCCGGACCGGCGCAGCGCCTCCGCGAGGTTCTTCGACACCGCGATCAACACGGCCGACGATCGCCGTAGCGCCGCGCGGTCGAGGAGCTCGTAGGCGTGGAGCTTCAGCGCATTCCAGCCGCGTGTGGGCTCCGGGAACCCGTGCACCGTGCGGACGAGATGCGGGACGCCGGTCAGGCGCGCGGCCGTCGCGCCAATCACCGTGTCCTTGTACCGATGCGTGTGGACGACGTCGACGGGCCGCGCCGCCAGCCATTGCGTGAGCCGCGAGAGGATGGCGAGCCCTCCCAACCGCGTCTCGTCGAAGACCGTGACGGACACGCCCAACTCGCGGAGCTCGCGGGCGAGCCGCCCCTCGTTGAACAAGACGATGGACAACTGCATGTCCGGCTGCGCAGCCAGATACGCGGCCGTGGTCGCGAGCTGCACTTCGGCGCCCGCCCAGAGGTCGGCCGACATGACGTGGCAGACGCGCAGCGGCGGCGCCACGCGCGGGACGACGGCCGCGAGCGGTGCCGGAACGGCGGTGACGAGGGTCGACACCGGCGCGGGTGGCACCGGTCGCGGTCCGCGAACGCTACTTGCGGCAGACGACGCCATGGGAGAACTCCGACATCCCCGTGTAGCCCTTGATCCGATCGGTCAACCGCGGCGACATCCGATCGGCGCGACGCGTCTTGCGGTAGTCCTCGACCTGCTCGGCCTGGGGGATGAAGCCGTGCGTCCTGAGCAGGCGCCGCAGCGTCTCGCTCGTGAACGTGTGCGGGTGGCCCTTGTCGATGTGCAGGCCCGCCAGGCACTCGTGGAGCAGCGCGCCCCAGCGGGTGTGCACGTTGACCGACAGGTACAGCGTGCCGTCATCCGCCAGAACGCGACTGATCTCCTGCAACACGATCGCCGGTGCCGACGTGTGATCGATGACGTTGTCGATGATCACGAGGCCGAAGGTGCCGTCGTCGAAGGGCAGGCGCTCGCCGGTGCCGTCGAGATACGTCACACCCGACTGCCGCAGCGCGACGAGCGCGGGCTTGGTCCGATAGAAATGTTCGAGCGGATCGATCGCGTAGCGATGGCCCCAAGTCAGGAAGTTCACGATGCCGATGGGCCCGCTCCCGATCTCGAGGACCTTGATGGCTGGCCCGCAGACCACGCCGGTGCCGTTCAGGCGGTCCTCGAGCCGGTCGGCGCGCCACTGGTACCAGTCCAGGTGCTCGCGCGTGCCCGCCTCGATGTCTTCTCCGAGGCGCTGCCAGAATGCCTGTTCGTACTGTTGCGCTTCGCGCCAGCGTTCGACGGCGACAGACATAGACAAGCTCCTTATAGAGTCCGAAGAGTCCGAAGAGTCCCAAGAGTTCGAAGAGTTCGAAGAGTTCGAAGAGTTCTTTAGCGAGGCTCGGTCGCTTGGCCAAGCGTTGCGGCGCGTGCGGTTCGCTTCACTGGCCGCCCGGCGAGTCGTCGTACGGTTGCTGCAAGACCGCGTGCGACGTGGCCCGCGTACTGCCTCAGCTCGCGGAACCCCGGGCGCGGATCCTCGCGGCGAAAGACGTCCGGCCTGCCGTTCCGCCACGGCGTCACGAACGCCAGCGCAGTGCGCCATCGCGATGGGGCGTCGCCGGGCAGGTTCGCGCGGTCGTGCAACATGCGCGCGATCACGTGATCGAGATCGCCGAGCCACCAGCGGCTTCGCACGCCGATGCGGTACGACGCCGGCAGGTCGAGCGGCAGCCCGAGCGCGAGCTGGTGGTTGAGGTGCGGAAAGTCCACGCCGGCGTCGATCGCGAGCTGGAGCGATCCCCAGAATCGCCCGTTGACCTCCATCAACACGGCGCGGCCGGTCCGGTCCTGCTTGTACTCGAGCATCGCCACGCCGTGCCATCCCAGCGAGCCCAGCAGCCGCTCGGCCTCGGCGCGGAGCGCCGGCGTGACGGCCTGGCTCTCGCAGAGCACGCTGACGCCACCCGACGGCGGCTTCTCGCGCAGCCGGACGTGCGAGAACACCGTGCGGAGCTCGCCGCGGTCGCAGAGCGCGAAGACGCCGACGCCCTTGCCGGAGACACGCTCTTGAATCAGCGACGGATAGCTCACCAGGTCCTCACGCTCGGCGTACAGGCGGAGGAGATCGGCCTCGGTTCGTGCGAAGGCGACGACGGTTGACAGCCATCCGTCGCGGGTTCGAATGCGCGACCGGACGGGTTTGACCACCGCCGGGTACGACACACGCGACAGCACCTGGGGCAGCGCGCCGGCGTTCTCGACGAACTGCGATCGCGGTACCGTGATGCCGCAGCGTGACGCCCGCTCGATCAGCCGCCACTTGTCGGCCGCGAGGTCGAAGGCCTCGAGCGCCGGCACGTTGAACGCGACCCGGCCGCGAAGCGCCTCCTGATGCCGCGCGACGGCGGAGGTCGTGACGTCGGTGACCGGTACGATCACGTCGATCTGCTCGCGCGCGACCAGGTCCTGGATGAACCGATCGAACGCCACGGGATCCCGGTAGGGCGACGGGTACGTGACCTGGCGCGCGCAATACCGCGACGCGGCGGCGAGGCTGTCGCGCCGCGCGTCGCCGACCAGCACGAAGAGGCCGCGCCGGCCGAGCGATCGCGTGATCGCCAGCGCAGGCCGCTCGCTGCCGTCGGTCACGAACACCGTCATGACGTGTCGCCCGCCCGGCTGCCGGCTGCGGCGACGGGGACCGGCATGGCGGGCGCCGGCACCGGCTCCGCACGGCCGCTGACGCGGAGCGACGACGCATCGCGTTGGACGGCACCGAGGAGGGCCGAGGCCAGACGCGCGTCGTAGCGTCGCGGCCGCAGAATCGACCACGTCCGCATCCGTTCGGGCCGGCGGCCGCGCGAGAGCGCGAGCGCGGCTCGCGCCGCCGTGACGCCGGCGGCGATGAGGCTGATCGGGACCCAGATGACGCGTACCGACCGCCCTCGCATGCCCATCTGCGCGACGAGATCCGCGCGCGATCGAATCGAGGGGTCCAGCAGATTCACCACGGGCGGCGCCTCGTCGAAGTGCCGGACACACCACGCGATGGCGTCCGCGCACCGGTCCACGTCGCAGACGGCGATCGGCAGGCCCGGACGTCCGAGCCCCAGATGCCATTTGCCGAACACGCGGCGGCCCATCAGGCCCGGGAACTCCGGCTCGTTCGGATCGATCAGGGCGCCAGGACGAATGATGCGCGTGTCGATGCCGAGGGTTGCCGCCTCGCGCTGCAGGAGATCTTCCTGCGCGCACTTGCCCCACGTGTACGCGCCGTACGGACGCGCATCGACGGGCCGAGGGGTGCCCTCGTGCTGGCGCTCGCGGCCGCGCGGCGGCTCGATCACCGACAGGCTGCTGACGTGCACGAGCCGGCGCACGCGGGCGCTGTGCATCGCGCGCAGCAGGTTGATCGTCGCGTCGATCGAATTGCGCTGATGTTCGGCGTACCCGCCCGCGACTTCGGCAGCGGCGTGGACGACGACCTCGGCGCCGGCGAGTGCGTCCGCGTCGAGGCCCTGACTCAAGTCCGCCGCAGTCCACGACGCGACGTGCGGCGTGTCGGTGGAGCGCGCACGGCCGATCCCGCGCACGGGCGACAGCGCGCGCGCGATCTCGGCCCCCAGGAACCCGCGTGCCCCGGTGACGACCACGCGCGGTACGTCGGGCACACCTTCAGGTGTGCCATCCTGGCAGACCTGAAGGTCTGCCCTACGACCGATCGCCACCGTGGTCCGCTGTCGAGCGGCCGCCGCGTCGATGCCGGCCGCCAGCGGTTCGAAGACGCGCGTCACCTGGAGCAGGTGATCGGGCGACACGGGTGAGGGACGCCCGTTCGCGACCGCCTGATAGAACGCGTCGATGATCTGTGGCAGGCCGGCGTAACTCGTCCCGGACGTGATGCGCTTGATGGTGCTCACGGCCGCCCGGCGCGCCAGGCCCGCGCCCTCGACGAACGGGTTGAGCACTTTCTCGAGGGCCTCGGTGCCGGAATTGCCCGCGCCGACCACGATCGACCGCATGAAGTCACACGTGAGCGACCCGCGGGTACCGGTAATCGCGAGAGACGAAGCGATCGGCCGCGCGCGAAGGCTGACCGAGAGACGGCCGACGATGCTGCCGGCACGCAGAATGGCCTGCACATCCGCCGGCTCCGTCCGGCACCACTCCGTCCTAATGGAGGCCGGGTCTGTAGACCCGGCGTTCAGTGCGAGCTGTTCGAGCACCCAGACGAGCGAGTACAGCGGGTGCGGCAGGATATCGACGAGCTGCCGTGCCTGCGTGGCCGCCGTGCTGCGGCCTACCGCCGCGCCCATCGGCCGGAACGTGAAGTGACTGTCGATCTGGACCGGGTCGCCGAGCTCGCGTGCTCGAGCCATCAGGCGGGTGAACGCCGGATCGCGCACGAGCTGGTGACCCGCGCAGACGAGCAGGCCGCGCTCCCGGGCGAGCATGAGCAGTGCGCGGGCGTCGCGCTCGGTCAGCGCGAAGGGCTTTTCCACGTACACGTGCGCGCCGCGCTCGAGCGCGGCGGATGCCGATTCGAAGTGCGCCTCCGGCGGCGTGCAGACGTGGACGATCTCGGGCGAGCCCTGCGCGAGCAGCGCGTCCGCCGTCGGATACGTCCGGCAACCCGCGAGCTCGGCGAACGCGTGCGCGCGATCGCGCGCGCGGTCGTACACGCCGACGATCGTGGTCGACACGCCGGATCGGGCGAGCGCCGTCAGATGATGGCCGGCCATCTGACCGGCGCCGATGAACGCAATGCGCATCATTTACTGAACCAGGTACTTGCGGACGCGCGGGCCAAGCCGGCGCGTCCATGCCAGAGGGAGGCGCCGCCAGACGCCGGACAATCTCGTGACGGTTGCAGAGGGCTCGGCCGCCACGCGTCGGCCGTCACGGAGCGGGATCGTGTACCAGAACAGCGGGTGCTCGTCGGCGCCCCATTGCCGCTTGAACTTGTAGGTTCCGGAGTCGCGCGTCGATCGGCCGAAATCGAATTCGTGGAAGCCGTCGGCGCAGGCCGTGCGAATCGTCTCCCAGTAGAGGAGCATGTTCGGGCAGAGTGCGCGGTGCTCGGTCGCGCATGCGGCCCACGGCACCACCACGGCGTCGCGCACCATCAGCGCCATCAGCCCACCCACGGTCGTGCTGCCTTTCTGCACGAGGACGACGCGCGCGCGCTCGCCGAACGCTTCGAGGATCGAGACGAAGAACGCGCGCGCATGGACCGGCGAGCCCAGCTCGCGCATGCGGCCCACGAACACGCCGTAGAAGGCATCGAGCCGATCGAGGCCGCCCGTGACGATCGACAGTCCCGAGCGCTCGGCCTTTCGGACCTGGTTGCGGACGCCCTTGTCGAAACCGTTCCACAGGCCGGCCGGCGCGCCCGGCAGCGCGAGGATCAGATTGACCTTGTGCTCGGCCGGCGCCCACCGGATGCCGAGGCGCACGCTGCTGCGAATCTCGACGGCCGTCGCGCCCACGCGTCGCGCCTCGGCCAGCAGCCGCTCGACGAGGCCGGCCGCGAGTGCCGGCGACGCGCTGGGTCCGCCACCGTCGAGGAACGGCATCGACGTGACGATCGTCCCGGCCAGCGGCCGTCGTACGACGAACGCCGGCAGCAGACCCGGCTGGCCGTCCGTGTCGACCGCGTGGAGATACAACGGCGTGTGGCCGTAGGTCCGCTGGATGATCGACGCCCACTCGGGGGCGTGAGCCAGGTGCGCTGGCTTCGTCACTGCACGACCTCCGGCTGCCGCCGCTGGAGCCACGCCGGCTCGATGGCCGCCGTGGCTGGATGCGTCATCGTTGCTTCGAGAACGCGTCGTGCCGACGAGAAGCTGAAGCGCAGGAGCAGGTCGTCGAGCTTCGCGGCTTCCCGTGCGACGCCGACGTAGTGGCGAAAGCGCAGATGCCACGGCATCGGCGGTCGCGGCTGGTTCAGGTCGAGCTCCCACGGATGCAGGTAGAACATCACCGGCCGGCGCTCGCGCGTGTTCACGCGCTGGATGCCCAGTTGTGTGAGCGCGAACGGCAGCAGCCGGAAGAAGCCGCCGCCGCCGATGGGCAGGTTCGCGCCGAACAGGCGCACGGTGCCGATCGGAAACTCGATCAGCGAGGCCGAGCCGTTGCGCCAGATCTCGAACGGAAATCGCGGCGCGTCCGCCTGGCCGTACCGGTCGTGGCGGATGGGATAGAGGCTCGAGTCGTACGTGAACCCTTCCTCGACGAGCACGTCGTAGGCCCATCCCTGCGCCGGACCGATCGAGAAATTCGGCGCGCGATAGCCCGCCACCGCGCCGCCGACGACGTCCTCGATGCGCGCCTTGGCGTCACGAATATCCGCGCGGAACTCGCGCGGACAGAACCGGTACACGTCGTCGTGATGGCCGCCGTGGCAGGCGATCTCGTGCCCTTCCGCGGCGATCAGCCGCACGATGCGCGGATGACGCTCGGCGATCTCGCCGAGCACGAAGAAGGTGCCGCTGGCGCCGTGCGCGCGGAGCAATGCCAGCAGCTGGTCCACGCTCCGGCCGACACGGCTCTCGAGACTGCGCGTCTCGAGCGGACCCGTGCCCGCGCGGAAAATGGCCGCGTGGTAGTACTCCTCGACGTCGACGGACAGGGCATTCGTGATCATGCAATGTGAGCCTGAAGTACTGGTTGACAAGAACCATGAAGTACTGGGGGACAAGAACCGGGAAGTACTGGTGGAGAAGAACCCTGAAGTACTGGTGGGCAAGAACCTTGAAGTACTTCGTTGCCTTTCTCTCCAGTACATCTCTGCTTGTCTCTCCAGTACGTCGTTGCTTTTCACCCCAGTACTTCGTTGCTTTTCGCCCCAGTACTTCCTATCTGCGGCAACGCTTCCACCCGCTCCGACGGTGTCCAACTGACAATCCGATCCCCCCGGATGAAGCGGAGCCAGGCGACGAAGACGCTGGCGTTCGCGACCACGAAGAACGCGGGGATTCGCAGCGCGCGGTGGCCGGTGGCGATGCCGGCGAGCGCGGCGAGGTAGAACACGCCTTGCGATGCCGTCCACGCCGCATAGACCCACGACCGCCGGGCGAGCGCGGC
>Ga0137427_10000320_pt1 | contig 25878 bp, 40 predicted proteins | sample EasRivERMZT700_2_FD_102309 | JGI IMG/M metagenome (GOLD analysis project Ga0137427, IMG submission 102309) | Soil microbial communities from meander-bound floodplain in the East River, Colorado, USA - East River MetaG ERMZT700_2 | ecosystem: Environmental > Terrestrial > Soil > Floodplain ...
GAGTACGATCGCGGGTACAGTACGGGCATCGTCATCGGCAAAAGCGGCGCGGCCTTGGAAGGGGACTGCGCGCTCGCTCCACAAGAAAGGTAGGTTATGGGCAACACGGTCACGATCGACGGGTTTACGTTGGACCTTCCCTGGCTGCACTTCGGCGTCATGGGGAAGCCTGGTACCGGCAAGTCGCGCTTGCTCGCGTCGATGCCGAAGAAGCTGCTGGCGATCATCGTCGGCGATCCGCGCACAAAGCTGCAGCCGTATCTCGACGTCGGCATCGCCGATACGAAGGAGCACGTCGGCCCGCTGGGACAGACAATCATCCTCGTGCGCAACGCCGAGGGCGAAGTCATCATCCAGATCGAGTGCTTCTGGGACGTCGATCCGACGATGAGCGAGTCGGCGATGACGAAGGTCGTTGGGCGGATGGCCGCGGTCGTGCAGGAAGTCAACGCGGGCATGTGGAAGTCGGTGGCGTTCGACTCGTGGAGCGGGTTCGAGGACGCGGCGAGCTACCGGCGGTTGATCGGCCCGATGTCGATCAAGAACCCCGACGGGCGCGCGCACCGGGCCATTGCGAAGGAAGACTGCCGCAGCGTGTTCATTCACCAGCTCGTGCATCTGAACTGCAACGTCGGGATCGCGTTTCACGTCACCAAGTTCACGCAGGAGAACGGCGGCGAGACGACGTACAACATGAAGTGCATCGGAGACTTTGCGAGCACCGTGGGCCAGTACCTCGCCGAGCGGTATCACTCGGAGTCGCTGTCCGATGGCGTCACGCGCCGGCTGCGCACTCGCCCTGATGGACGCTTCGAGCTGGCGACGCTGATCGAGGCCCCCGACCCGTGTGACAACAGCTTCGGGGCGCTGTTCGGCCCGATGATTACCAAGAAGCTCGCTGCGGCGAAAGCTGCGGCCGAGAACCAGCCCAAGGCGTAAACGCGCTGCGCAAATCGTTGCGTAGCCTCAACCGGCGCACCGCGCCGCGATAGGAGAATCAGGTATGCCCGAAGAGAATCAGACGCCGCAGAACAATGCGGCCCTGGCGGCGGCGTTCAATACGGTGACGCCGTTCAGCCAGATTCGGACGGAAAGTCCGTTCGAGAAGGGGCAGTACGACTTCGCGGTCGCTGCCATCACGCCCGGGACCGGCAAGAACGGGCTCTACGCGCTGACGGTCGAGCTGAAGACGCTCGCGCCGAGCACCATCGCCGTGCTGCCTGGCAAGGCGGGGGTGTTCAAGCGGACGCTCTACGTCGGCACGCACAAGGACAAGATGGCCGAGCTGCCGGACACCCGGCTGCAGTCGTCGGCGTACCGGTTCCTCAAGAGCATCGCCGAGGCGAACAAGCTGGCCGCCGGGGACCAGTCGGACGCGCAGTTCGTCGCGTCGCTGCAGGGGAAGACCTTCGGGGTCGCGCTCGTGCAGGGCAACGACTACGAACACAAGACCGAGAAGAATCCTGACGGTACGGCGAAGAAGGTCAAGGGCGGCCTGGAGTTCGGCCGGACCATCACTCCGCAGGGAGTCATCCCGGCGAAGTTGGAGCGCGAGGCGTCCGCAGCCACGGCGGCTCCTGCGGCGGCCGCTCCGGTCGGCGCGACGTTCAACTAGTCCACTAACCCCAGACCCCGGGGACGGCGGAAACCCACTGGGAGGTAGGTGAGCCCAAAGGGCTGTGACAAGGCCAGCCACACCTTCTCCCAGTGGCCCGACGTTCTTGTACAAAGGAGACACAATGGAAGAGACCATCGGACTCGGCGACGCCATCCCGGCGAACGGCGCCGACACCACGACCGCGACCACGACGAAGGTGCGTCGCGGCAGCGTGACGAGCGACCCACAGCTCGTCGCGTGTATCAAGATCACCAAGACGCTCGACGGACTGACGCCGCAGCATCGCGCGTTCGTCCTCGACTACCTCGCGAAGAAGTACTAATCGGTCGAGGGGTCGGCGCGAGCGGGTATTATCGGGTACGAGGCTCTGGCCGTACAACCAACCTCACCCGCTGCGCTGTAAAGCAACGACCCTAGCATACGGGATCGCCTCCATCCCGTTCCCCTCTTCTTCTTTCCCTATGCCAACGATCAACGCCAGTGTGAGTGTCGCGATGTACGCTGCGATCCGCGAGTTCGCGGTGCGGCAGTCGCTGAAGGCGAAGCACCGCGTGACGATCTCCGACGTCGTCGTGCAGGCGCTCCGCAACGCCGGGTTCGAGCGGGAGGAAGTGCTGGAGGCACTCGCGAACGGGGAAGTCCCCGAGATCGACGTGCGGCGTCGTACCGCTGCATCGCAGCGCCCGATCGGCGACCGACTCGCGGACTATATGGTCGAGCGCGGCTGTCAAACGGAAGTCGCGCTGCAACGCAATCTCCACATGAAGGCTGCGGAGATCCGGCGCGGCGTGGAGAAGCTGATCGAGCGCAAACTCGCCCGAGAGCGGCCGTTTGACCGGCCCGTGATCGTGCATTGGATCCAGACGTGCAAATGTGCAATCGCCGTGGATCCGGAAATCGAGAAGGAGGAAGGGTGAAATCGCTAGGACTGTGGCTCGGAATTTGCTACTACGTCGGGAAGATGGTGGTGTGCGTAGCATGACTCACTCACACGTTGTCGGTCGGTGTTTGGCTGTGTTACAGCGCAATCCGGATCTTCGGCGCGCGACGGCGTACATCAGCCGGACAGAAACCGTGAAGGTATCGCGTCGGCGCAAACTGGATCGTCGGTATCGGCAAGAAGAGTTTGTCGTCACTCTCGGCACACCGAACTATCGCGAGCGGCAGTGGATCAAGGACGCACAGAAGGCTAGTGTGTCGTTTCCGGTGCGGAAGATCCAGTTGACGTATTGGCCGAAGAAGAGGAAGGCATGAACACCGACGGATCGATGTGGGACTTGATCGTCACGGTGGTGGGCGCGTCGTGCGCGGTCATCATCGTGAGTGCGTTGATCGCGGGCGGCGTGCTGCTCGTAGAAAGGCTGGTACCGTGAACGTTCTCGTCACCGGTGGTCGGGATTTCATCGACTACGACAAGGTCAAGCGGGTGCTTGACGAAGTGCTGGGCTGGAGCCCGACGGCGAAAGTCCGCATCATCACAGGCGGGGCGACGGGCGCGGATGAGTGCGCCGTGCGCTGGGCGAAGGAGCGCGGGCAAGAGCATCGGGAGTACCCGCTAGCGCGGACGAAGGCCGAGGCCGCGGCGAATGGCGCTCTCTACGACTTCGAGACCCATGGGAAGGGCGCTGGCCCGCTGCGGAATCAGCACATGCTCGACCGGGAGAAGATCGAGCAGGGGGTGGTGTTCCCGGGCGGGAATGGTACCCACGACATGCTGACGCGGCTGTGGAACCGCGGGGTGAACACATGGTGCGTAGGAGACCAACGATGAAGAAGAAGATCGAAGATCCGACGTTGACCGGGTGCGATCAAACGCCGCTGACGCCGGGGCCGAAATGGTATGCGCAAGCCGACCTCGAACGTGCGGAGTTCGAGATCATCGCGTTTGCGGAGCAGTTGGTGGAACTGACGTGGGCCAATTCCGTTGCGTCTGAGCGGAAGCGGATACGCAAAAAACTCGTCACGGCGTTGCAACTGCGCGACGAAGCGCGCGAGCGGTTGAAGTTCATCCGCGACGTACGGGCCATCGCGAGGACGACGACGTGAGCGCCGTCTACAACCGCCGACGGGGGGCGAAGGCGAATCGTGCGCGCAAACCGCGGGAGTGCGCGCTTGCGACTGGTTGCGGACTCGCCGACGGCGCCTCCCGCTACTGCGGCGACCATCGCTTCCGCGGGCCATCTATCCCCGAGAACGACGCGGCCCGTCAGTTACGCCTCGCGCACCAAGCCAACCAGTCCGCCGAAGCCGCACGCCTCACCGGAAAGACGCACGTCCGGATGGCGCCGTGGATGAAGATCGTCCAGAAGAAGCTGAAAGCCGTCGCCGCAACGCAGACGTTCTTGCAGGCGCTGCTGGGCGTGAAGACGGTCGAGAAGGTTAAGCGGCTGAATCCCTGGGCGTCGTGATGCGCGACGGCTGGCGAGACATCAAGCGGCGCTCGATCGAGCAGGGCTGGCGCGTCGAGCCGACCAACGGCCAGCATCTCCGATGGATCTCGCCCGAAGGGAAGTTCGTGATCTCGGCGGCGTCGCCGAGTGACTTTCGTGCGGTGAAGAACCATCTGAGCGTGATGAAGAAGTACGGGTTCATGGCCGTGCGATGACGGAATCACGAAAAGACTACTATCGCGAATGGCGAAAGCGAAATCCCGGTCGTAGTTCTTTGTATACGCGACGATGGGTAGAACGAAATCCAAATCGACATGCATCGTATCAACGATCATTGTACATCAGTCGTATGACGTTTTTGTGTTGGTTGAAGTCGTTGCCGTGTTTTGATTGTTTCAACCATTTCCCGCCTGAATGCATGGACTTCGATCATCGTGATCCGAAGACGAAGGTGTTTAGTGTTGGTGGTGGGTTGAAATATTCGGCTGAACGACTGACAGAAGAAATCCTAAAGTGTGATCTCGTTTGTTCCAACTGTCATCGCATTCGGACTTTCGGGAGGTTCGATGCAATCGCGTGACGACGGAAGCTTCACTGCCAGGATTGTTTTGATAGGAGAAGCATACGGTCGGAACGAAGTAGAGTTAGGTAGGCCGTTTGTTGGTTCGTCGTACAACGACAAATTGCTACCGTGGTGGAATGCGTGTGATCCAAAACTAACGCGCGACGACTTTTTCATAACCAACGTGTGGGACCAGGGCCAGCCCGAGCACGGCATCGACCGGATCCCCGAGTACGAGATGCGCGCCGCAATGGAACGGTGTCGCCAGCGGGTCGACGCGGTGACGGGGCCGGACGGTCGCGGGCCGGCGGTCATCGTCGTGACGGGAAACTACGCGCTGTACACCTTCACGGGGAACGGCCGCGTCAGCTTTCACTCCAAAGACGGCCGCCACGAGCGTCCCGGAATCTCCGACTGGCGCGGCAGCATCTTCACCTACCGCACCAACGACGGCCGCGAGATCAAGGTGATCGCGACGCCGCATCCGGCGAGCACGTTCCCGTACCGCAACCCGGGGTTGGAGTGGGTGTGCCGGAAGGACTGGCAGCGCATCGCCGAAGACGCGCAGTTCTACGAGACGCGGTTGCCGTCGTACACCAAGATGCTGGGGCCAAGTTTCGGCGAGATGAAGCACTGGATCGAGTGGACGCGGGCCGAGGCCGCGAAGACGAAGCATCTGCAGCGGTTCGCCGGCCGGCTGGTGTGCTCGCTCGACGTCGAGACACCGATGAAGGTGAATTATAAAATCGTCCAAGAGGAGACGAAGTCGGCGGCGCCGACGGTGAAGTGTAAGGGATGTGGGCATACGCGGCGGTGGCACGTCGACCCTGTCGATTACCTCGAAGGAAAGCCAGACAACGGATGCGCCGGCCTCCGCGGCAAAGGCGGCTGTGCCTGCGCCGGCTTCACTGCGCCGCTCAAGAAGCCCAAGCGCAAAAAAGAGTCCGAGGAAGCCTATCTCGGCTGCATCGGCTACTGCTGGGATCCGCAGTTGACGGTGTGCTTCCCGACGACGCTGGAGTTCTGGCAAGACCCCGCCGTGCTGACGCAAGTCTACGCCTTACTCCGGGATTTCCACGCCGACTCGAACATCGACTTCGGCGGCCAGAACTTCGGCTTCGATGCGTGGTGGTGTGCGAAGGAAGTCATCCCGCTCCATCACCTCGCTTGGGATCTGATGAAGATGCACCGGACGCAACGCCCATGGAGCGAGTGGCACGACTTGGGATTCCAGGCGAGCCTCGACACCCGGGTGCCGTTCTGGAAGCACGAAGCGAAGCTGCCGGACGAGATCAGCCGGTGGTCGCACAACAAAGAGCAGCTCTGGGCGTACAACTGCACCGACAACTTCGTGCAGCGGACGTTGCTGGACGAACGCCTTCGCTCCCTCTCTACCCGTGGTCGTCTGGAATACTACATGCGGATGGAGGCGCCGCTTGACGACGAGCTGCTGCCGATGTCGTTGCATGGGATTCGGGCGGACGTTCCAGGTCGGCAAGCGGAGCTGGCGAAGCTGTTGGCGTTGGGGAAGTCGATCGGCGCCGAGCTGAATGACGTAGCCGGGATGAAGATCATCCCCAACATCGCCGTCAGCACGCAGAAGATGAAGGTGTTTCTCTACGAGAAGCATCGCCTGCCCGTGCAGTACGCCAAGGACCAAAAGGGCACGAAGAAGCCCTCGACCAACATCATCGCGATCAAGCGGCTGATGGAAGCGTTTCCGGGACTGGACGTATTGCAGAAGGTCGGAACGCTCGCGCTGCGGCATCGCCGGTGCATGAAGAAGGCCGCCGATTTGAAGGACGGCCGGATCGAGCCCGACGGTCGGGCGTACGCGATCTTCAAGCAGGACACGCTGCTGGGCCGGTTGTCGAGTTCGCGGACGCCGAAGAAGGAAGGCAGTAACTTGCAGAACGTCGACCACGAGTTAAGGAAGTTCTTCGTGGCGGACGTGGGAGACGAAAGGCCGCATGTATGAAAAACATCGAGACGGTAGATAACTTCGAGGAAGGGATTGCACGGTGCAAACAAGAGCGTGCCGAAGGCACGTTGGTGTGGTTAGGAACGTTGTTCATCACAGGCAAACGAACCATGTTTTGTGTCACGAACGAACCTGAGTGGATCATTCCGACGACGGTTCGCAAGTTGGCGCAGGACGAACCGACCGGAGCCATCGGCATGGCGTTCGTTCCGGTTCCCGTAGACACGTTGTCTGAAGTAACCCTGCGAGGGTTTTTCGTCCTGCCGCGTGAAGTCTGGATGAAGGGCACATCGATGACCGATACACTAGAAGCGCCGGGCGGTTTGTTGGAAATGGCGCGGGCGATCATCGACGGGAAGAACAGCGCAGAAAAGCACTGATGTCACGCGCACAGCTACAAAAAATCGTCGAAAAATGGTTCGACGAAGAATCCGATTCAGCGGACAATGGTTATTCGGTCGTCACGTTCGATCAACTACCTTCACTCGTCGGTGCCATCTACGTCGAAATGTGCCGTGAGGTAAACAAGTGATCTGCTATCCCTGCTACGCTGACGATCACGACCGCTGCGGCGCGAAAGCCCCGTTGAAACAAACCGACGGTACGACGTGGGCGCCGCCGTGTCGTTGTACCGTGTGTACCCCACAGGAGACCCCGCATGCCCTGGAGTGACCAGCAAGAAGCGATCTTCGCGTGGTTCGGTGGCGCGCGCGAGAAGGAAAACCTCGTCGTGCGAGCGCGGGCCGGCACCGGCAAGACCACGACCATCATCGAGGCGCTCAAGCACATCAACTGGACGATCGGCGCCGGCGAACGTGGGCTGGTTTGCGCGTACAACAAGCGCATCGCCGAGGAGCTGACGATCAAGCTGAAGTACGTCCAGAAGATCGAGGCGAAGACGCTACACTCTCTCGGCTACGCGTTGCTCCGTTCCACCTGGGGCATGGGCTACAAGATGGACGGCAAGATCGAGCGGGAGCGTGTCGAGAAGGCGATCCCGTTGGTCGGCCGCCGGCCGTACGTCTGGGAGTGCATCACGCAGACCGTCAAGCTAGTGCAGTTCGCGAAGTCCGCCGACCCGTTCATCGATACCGACGGGTTGGAGGATCTCGCCGGACGCCGGGGATTGGATCACGCCGACCCGACCGGCGAGTGGGACGCGCGCTGGATGGCGCGGGTGGCGACGTTGGCGTTGCAAGCCAGCACCGTCCCCGACCCGGCCTTCCGCATCAGCTTCGACGACATGATCTTCGTCCCAGCGGCGCTCGCGATGGGCCAGCCGCTCTACGACTGGATCATCGTCGACGAAGCACAGGACATGTCGGCGGCGCAGTTGATCGTCGCGAAGTCGGCGTTGCGGTCTGGGGGTCACATGGTGATCGTCGGTGACGACCGCCAGGCGATCTACGGGTTCCGGGGCGCCGACACCGGGTGCATCGACCGGTTGAAGCGGGAGCTGGACGCTGAGGAAATGGGGCTGAACACCACCTATCGGTGCCCGCAGGGGGTCGTGGCGGTGGCGCGGAAGCTGGTGAGCGACTTCCGATGCCCAGAGGGGGCGCCCGAAGGCCATGTGCTGAAGGGTACCCGTGCCGACATCATGGAGAAGGCCCGCCCGGGGGACGCGATCCTCTCGCGGACCAACGCCCCGCTGGTGCCGTTGTGTCTGGCGTTCATCCGTCAAGGGATGCCGGCGAAGATCGAGGGCCGCGACATCGGGAAGATGCTGGTCGAGCGCGCGAAGTCGAAGTCGCTGAAGAGTGCGACGGTGGAAGAGTTCACGCTGAAGCTGACAAAATGGTCGAACAAGGCGACGTCGCGGGCGCTGGCCAGCGGGAAGGCCGTCGAGGAGAAGCTGCGCAACATCGAGGACGTGAAGGAAACGCTGGAGGCGATTGCCGAGAACTGCGAGACGATGGACGAGTTCTACGAGCGGTGTACGAATCTCTTCGCGGACGTCGATCAAGACGGGACGAAGCAGTTTGTGATCCTGTCGACGGTGCATAAGGCGAAGGGTCTGGAGTGGGACCGGGTGTTCTTGTTGCAGTCGACGCTGTACTGTAATGGGAATCGGCAGGACGACTTGGAGGAGGAGAACATCCATTACGTCGCGGTGACGCGGAGTAAGAGTGCGCTGATGATGATTGGCGCAGCGGAGGATGACGACTGATGGCGATCTCTGACGTACCGGACGATTGTGCAGCGTGTCGCATGACGCCGTCGTTCTGCCATACGTGCGACGAGTTTGCGGCATGCGTGCATACGATGTTCGCGCTCGCATGGCACGACTTCTGGTGTCAGGTGGCGATCTGCGGGATTCTTTCGGCATTCAAAGAGTCGATCGATTACGAGTACGGAGAGTCGTCGCCGAAGGGGTTCATAGAGTGGATTGGGCGCGATGCGGTGTGTCCGCCACCAGTGGGGTACGAATGACCTCCGAACCCCTCGTTCTCTGCCCCACCTGCCGCGAGGCCACACCCGACCGGCTCTACTACGCTCATCAGCTTCAGCCGTCGCACAACCCGATCCCTGACTTCACCGTCCCTTACGCCTTCCCGCGCTACAACGGACGTTCAGTTGCCCCCGGCAAACCCCGCATGACGCTCGCCGGCTGGGACTTGTCACAGATCGAAGCCCGCGTGGAGCTGATGCTCGCGGCGTCGACGACGGAGTTCTACGGGACCGACATCGGGAAGGAGTGCGTTCGGCTCGCCACCGCGCATCCCCAGGACTTCGACATCCACACCTACGTCGCGGCCATCGCACTCGACAAGCCTGAGCATCTCATCACCGATGCAAAGGGTGGCGACCAACCGTCGGAGCGTCAGATTGGCAAGACGACCGGCCACGGCTGGATGCGTGGTATGGGCGCGCAGACGATGAGCGATCAGATGCTGAAGAAGGGCTACGTCGTCACGCCGGAAACCTGCGCGCTGCGCATCTCTCGTATCTCGGCGAAGCTGCCGGCGATCGAGCACGGGTTCTTCCCAGATGTGTGCCGCCAGGTGATGCGGTTTCGCGGGTTGGCGACGACGTTCGGGGGGATCTGGCGGTGCGACTGGCAAGCACTCGGCGAGGAGCTGTACGGCAGCGGGTACTCCTACCAGCCGCAGCGCGAGTGCGTGGATCTCTTGAACCAGTGTTCGTTGATCCCGCTGAACAAGGAAATTCGCGCCCGGATCGCGCCGGGGATGCCCTACGATCGCGTCCCGCGGCTGCAGGTTCACGCGCACGACGCCCTGCTCGGGAGTTTCCATCCCGACGACGTCTACCCGTCGTTCCAGTACATCGACGCGACGCTGGGGAAGACCGTCCGGAAGTACTACTCGGGGGAGCTGCCGACGTACGTCACGTATCAGGTTGGCCCGACGTGGAAGCCCCTCATCGAATGGAAGGCGCTGCCGAGCGAGAAGGAGTGTCGGGATGCTGCGTGGGCGTGCATGGAAGGCGACGGCCCGTGGGGGTTCGTTGAAGAGAAGGAGGCCGCGTGAAGCGCGTGAAGTGGATAGAGCAAGGACTCCGCGACGAGTGCGTCACGAAGACGCTTTCGATCGACGAAGCGATTGCACAACAGAAGGCCGCGGCCGCTGCAGTTCGGCCAGACTTTGTTTACGAGACCGACGACCAAGCACTCGGAGACTTTCTGGCGGTGCATTGGGCGTGGATCGAGGTGGACGCATGAAACTGAAAGACTACGTCGCGACACACCCGCCGAAGAACCCTGGCCTGCCGTGTAAGGTGTGTACTCTGCCAAAGAATCTGCTCGCTGAAGTGAACGCCGCGCTTGCGTGTGGCGATCAAAGAGTAGTAGTGTGGCGCTGGTTGCGATTCGATCAGCGGCAGTCGATCTCTGATCAATCGGTGCGCCGGCATGCGCAGAACTGCCTGAAACTGCGGAAGAGGAGCTAGAGATGGAACTTCTAGAAATCAAGACTGGGACGAAGCGTCTGACGATCGCCCCGTTGGGGGATGTCCAGTGGGCAGGACCGAAGGGCGCGACCGCGGAAGCCTGCATCCGGCGGCACATCGACTGGGCGCTGTCCCACGACGCGTGGTTCATCGGCATGGGCGACTACATCGACTTCGCGTCGCCGAGCAACCGCCAGCGGATTCGGTCGGCGGGGCTCTACGATACGGCCGAGGAAGTGCTGGAGGACGCCGCGGGGTCACTCGTCGAGCAAGTGTACGAGCGGATCTTCAAGCCGACCACCGGCCGCTGGCTGGGGCTGTTGGAGGGTCATCACTTCTTCGAGTTCGGCGGCCGCACGAGCGACATGCTGCTGGCCGAGAAGCTGAAGACGCGCATGCTGGGCACGGCGGCGTACATCCGGCTGATGCCGGCGGACGTCACGTTGCTGGCGACCCACGGCAACGGGGGCGGGATCATGCCCGGGTCGCCGGCGAACAAGCTGTACCACTGGGCGACGGGGCTGCAGGGAGCGGATGTCTATCTCATGGGCCACAACACCAAGGACTCGGCGAACCGGCTGAGTCGGCCGCGGCCCCGGTGGAAGAAGACGCCCGATCTCACGCACTCGGATATTCTCCTGGTGAACACGGGAGGATTTTCTCGGAGCAACATCCCCGGACATCGTCGGGGCGGGATCGTCCGCGGCGACTACGCCGAGCAGGGCATGATGACGCCAAGCCCGCTCACGGCGCCGCTGATCCACATCGACGGTACGAGCAAGTACGCAGAGCAGCGCGTGCGGGTCACCATCTAAGGAGCGACGCATGGACGACATGACGAAGCACCAAACCCCGATCGGCGATCCGCCGGCGGACGACGGGTATGACGACGATTGGGATGAAGAGGACGACGACGACTTCGACGGGTTCTACGACGAAGACGACGAAGACGACGACTTCTTCTCGGACGACTACGACGACGACGAGGAGGACGACTGATGCCCTTCATCGACAACGACGCGCGTCGGCGGGATGAGTTCGAGGGCGCCGGTCTGGCGCGGTTGTGCAACGACATTCGCGAGCGGATGACAGCGGACGCCGACGACTTCTGCGCCGGCGATCTCGCGTTCATCGTCTACCGGCTGCTGAACGCCGCGGCCAAAGGCTGTCGCTTCGAGCGGCGCAACGCCATGATGGCCGCGGTCGACGAGGCCCGGTTGACGTGGCGGCGGCTGCAACACGACCCCGCAGAGGATGTCGCGCGGGAGAAGAACGGAGACGTGAAGTGAAGTTCTTCACGCTGATGAAGGACGGCGGCCCGGAGTCCCACGTCTGGGGCTACTGGCTTGTCGAGATCAAGGGGCTGTGCTCGATTGTGCTGCTGCGCTTCGAGGACGGCACGCGGGAGGCGTATCACTCACATGCGTTCAACGCGGTAAGTTGGTTGCTGCGCGGGACGCTGCATGAGTCCGTTTTGGACTGGTCGCCGACGCCAGGAATCATCTACCGCCCGTCCTGGTGTCCGATTTGGACACCGCGCAGCCGGACGCACAAGGTCCGCAGCATCGGGCGGTCGTGGGTGCTGTCGTTCCGCGGCCCGTGGGCGGATACGTGGCTGGAGTACGACCCGAAGCTCGAACGCACAACCACACTGGCCCATGGCCGCAACGTCGTAGGTGCTGCATGAACACTCGCCCCGCTCTCATCTACATCTCTGGTCCCATCACCACCGGCGGCAACGTCCCGGTGAACGTCCGCCGCGGCATCGAAGCCGGGGTGCTGCTCATGGACGCCGGCTACGTCGTGATCGTTCCCCACGAGAAGGCGTTCGGCATGGAGATGCTGTCGCCCCGGTCGTACGAAGACTGGATGGCGTACGACTTCAAGTGCATCGAGGTGTGTGACGCCGTGTACCGCATGAGCGACTGGCGGGGGAATCCGCTGCCGAGTGTCGGCGGCGACCGCGAAACAGAGTACGCGCGGGCGATCGGGAAGCCGGTGTATCACTCGCTGGATACGTTGAAGGCGGGGGTGCCGGCGGATCGGTACATCGTCCCCGCGGCCATGCCGTACCGCGTCGACGTCGGCAACGGCTCGTGCCCGGGGTTCATTCCACCACAGGAACCAAACGACTGGACCGTTCTCGATGCGATCGTGGAGGATCTCGATGGCTGATGACACCAACCCCAAAGATCGCATCGGCGAGACCAAGCCGCCGGTGTGGTTGGTGCCGGCGTCCGCGACGATCATCGAGGCCGAAGTGTTTCGGCTGGGCGCGGCAAAGTACGGCCCGTACAATTGGCGGGAGAAGAAGGTCCGCGCGACAATCTACATCGCTGCGGCGTTGCGGCATCTGTACTCGGCGCTCGACGGCGAGGACGTCGATCCGGAGTCTGGGCAGTCCCACATCGCCCACGCGCGGGCGTGCTGCGGGATCTTGCTCGACGCGCAGGCAACCGGGAACCTCATCGACGACCGGCCGGCGAAGGGCGCGGCGGCGAAGCTGATTGCGAAGTTGACGCAGAAGCGGGCACCAAGCAAAAAGCATCCAACCGTGGCCGAGAGCGTATGTATCGCAGAGGGATGTACGCGGTTCGGACAACCGTTTCCGTCGGGCCGTTATTGTCCTGGTACGTTACGGCTATGATCTGCGTCGATCTCTTCTACCACTGCGACTTCTACGAGTGCGAGTCGCACGCCTACGTTCAGGGTGACGTCGTTGCGTTCGGTGAGACCACGCACGCGTTGCCGAAGTCGTTGCCGGAAGGCTGGCGCGAAGACAACGGGAAGGTCTACTGCGGAGGGCATCGCGAATGTACGTGAATCTCTCCTGGTTCCCTCCCGGCCTCGGTGCCACACACCCAACCTTGGAGACCGATATGTACGATCTCGGCAACGTCGCGGACCCGCTAACGCTCCCACTTCCGCCAACCCGCACCGAGGACTGGCCAACGAAAGAACGTCACGTCGAGTGGGTGCTGCACAACTTCACGCCGGGGATGCTGGCGTACCTCTACCGCACGTTGCGCGAAGGGAAGGACTATCGGAAGAAGTCTGAGTGGGAGATCGAGAACACGATCGCGAAGGAAAGGAGCCCGAAGCCGTGACGAACGAAGAGGTCGTGCAACGATTCAACAGTGTCGGATACGCCAACATCGGTCGGGCGGTGGTACTTCACGCGATTCACGAAGAACGCGAGCGCCAAGACATCAAGTTCCCCGACCAACGCGATCTCCTCGACGGCACTGGCGGTGAGCGCGCGCGGTCCGTCGCCGCGACCGCGAAGGCCCAATGTGACGATGCGACGGCCGCCAAGCGCGTCACCTGGAAGGACGTGCTGCGCGAAGAGTACGCCGAGGCCGTCGCCGAGGAAGATCCGGCGAAGTTGCGCGCTGAGCTGATTCAGGTTGCCGCGGTCTGCATAAAGTGGATCGAGGCAATCGATAAACGGAAGCCGGCGCTGGCGGTGGCCGAATGAGCGTCGGCTGGATCGGCGTCGATCTCGACGGGACGCTCGCCTGTCGTATGGTACCCTACGACCCGTCCAAGATCGGGCCGCCGATTTTTCCGATGGTCCTGCGCGTGCGCGAGTGGCTCGCCGACGACAAGGACGTCCGCATCTTCACTGCGCGCGTCTCTGGCGAGCGCGAGCGTCCGACCGAGGTGAAGATCGCGCGGATGGCGATCATCAAGTTCTGTGTCGAGATGTTCGGCAAGCCGCTCATCATCACCTGTACCAAGAACTACGACATGATCGAGCTGTGGGACGACCGTGCCGTCGCCGTCCAACCCGACACCGGACTCGCTGGCCGGTGGGTCGGAGGCCGGTTGCGGCGCGTTTCATAGCGTTTCAGGGTGTTTCATGCAGTATCTACAACGACAATTCTCGGTCGCGATGCCTGGTGGGAAGGTTGACTGGCCGTTCCCTTCGTACAATAAAGGGCCAACGTTGCTCTCGTTGCAGCTCAAACTTTGCCCGACCTGCGGGGCCGTTGACCGGCCTGGCGAAACTCACATCGCCGTAGGGCACACCGATCGTCCAAAGAAGAAGGTGTGCTTTGGCCTCAAGGACATTTAGGGAAACGCTTCGCGCAACTGGCATCGAAGGTCGGTTGCTGCTGCACGCACTCTGGTACGCGGCGAAACGCGGGGTTCGGCGTCGGCTCTGCTGGCGCTTTGGGCACTCGGTGTTTTGGTCATATTCAACGATCGCGTTCACCGTTTTCGGAGAGCTGCATCCGTACTACTGGCGGTACGAAAACATCGAACGCTGCCGGTGGTGCGATCAGGTGCTGACCAAAGAGATTCGTCTTCTATGACAGGGCTTCCGCCGTTTCCTGAAACCGCATGGCGCGGGGCCTTCAAGTGGTGGCGCGAGATCGTCGAGCCGATCACCGTGTGCCCGGTGCCGTACCACTACGCGAACCTTCTCGCGATCCTGGCGTCCCAGATCGGCGATCTCGCGGTGCTGGACGAAGGTGTCGACACGTTCCTGAACTTCTACATCTTCAGCTACGGCCGCACCGGCACGAAGAAATCCACTGCGATGGATCTCGCGCACCAGCACATCGTGAAGAAACTCAGCCCGGTGTACTTCAAGGCGCTGTCGTCGGTCTCGTCGGCCGAGGGGTTGATCCGGGTACTCGCCACGTCGCCGCACAACGTCTTGCTGCACTACGACGAGATCAAGCATCTGTTCTCGATCTCTGGGCGTAACGGATCGGCCATCGAGCCGGTGCTGAACAAGGCGTTCGGGTTGGGACCGCTAGAGACTTGTGTGCGGTCAGCATCGGACTCGCTCGTCGGCGTCGACTACTTCTTCAGCTTGATTGCCAACGGCACGCCGGTCCACATCTCGCTGGACGTTGGCGAAGCCCTGTTCCACGGCGGACTGCTGAACCGGTTTCTAGTATTCGCGGCGCTGCCCAACGATCGCTCGATGCCGCGGCTCGGCGTGCCGGATCGCCAGCGCATCGATGACTTCTGCCAACGGCTCGACCAGCACGTCTCGGCGTGGCGAGGATTCGCAACGACCCGGGCGTCGGTGCGCGTCGACATCAGCGACGAGGCGATGGAGCTGTACACGCCGTGGTACGAAGAAACGGAACGCATCACGAAGACCGAAAACGAGCTGATTGCGGACCCCATCCAGCGCGTGAGTCTCTACGCGAAGAAACTCGCCGCGGTGTACTGTCTGTGGGAGACCCCAATCCCGGAGGCCGCCCCGCTGGTAACCGTCGACCAAATGCAGGCTGCGATCGATGTTGCCGCCTACTGTCAAGCCTCCATCATCTACATGTCGAGTGCCTGGAGCGGTGCGCGGACCCTGGGCGCCCGGGGGGAGGCACTGGCGGAAACCCGCGTCGAGGTGTATCTGAAGGAGAACGGCTGCATCAGCGAACGGTTGCTGTCGAAACATCTCCACATGAGCATCAGCGAAACGAAGAAAGCGATCATGGCGCTGGCAAGCGTCGATCAGGTGCTGGTCGGGCTCGACAAGCCGTCGACGATTCACTGGAAGGGTTCGTGCCAGTGCTTCGCACCGGCGATCGTACTGCCAACCCCGGCACCCGAACCCGAGCCCATCGGGACGGCGGCGTTCGACGTTGCACCGATGATGTACTGCGAGGACGACTGATGGCTGGCTTGCGGACGACGGTTATCATCCCGCCGACGACGGAACTCCATCGGCAGGAGATCGAGATCCGGGTGCAGCAGTTGCGGGAGTTCACCCTCGGAAACGAGCGGTGGTTCAACACGCCGCAAGAAGTCGTCGACTACTTGAACGAGTGCGGCGTCCGCAGTACCCACGGGAAGAAGGTCACGCAGCGATTGCTGATGAAGTTCCGTAAACACATGGGATTCCCCTACGCGACGTTCACGATGCGGCGGACGACCATCGTCACATCGAACGTCCTCATCATGGCGTGGCTGTGGGCGATGCGGATCTACAAGCAGTCTCGTTATTCGGGTCCGTCGCCGCGGAGGCGCAATGCTGTCGCAGCCTAACACGACGCGCGACGACGCGCTGCGATTGCTGTGCAGCCTCGTTGCGTTTGCCATTGAGGCGAACGGTACGACGGCGATGATTCGGTTGCTGGCATGGCTCGATGCCCGGGAGGAAGACGAAGGCGGGTTCTTGTGGCTCGCCGGGATGTTGGGATACCGGCCGTCAATGCTGGATGCGATCATTCGGTCAACGATCGAGTCGAACTCTCGCCGGCGGCAGGCAATCGAACGTCGGCTGGCGCTGGTGTATTGGCAGGCACTCAATGGGGCGTAGCGGCGAAGCAACCGAGCGGGGGCGTACGTTGAAACGTCTCCACCGGAAAGCGACGCAGCGAGCCGCCATCGCGCGGTTGTGTGAGATGTTCGAGCCGCTGATCCGTGCGCAAGCCCGCTCGCATCAACACACGAAGGCCGAGATCGAAGACCTGGAACAGATCGCGCGAGTTGGGTTCCTGGAAGCCTGCAACGGTTTCGTCGCGATTGCAAAAGCTAAGAAGTGGAACGACGGCGCGTTCCCGACGTACGCCTCGTGGTGCATTCGGAACGCGCTCTCGAAGCACGACGAAACGAACTCGCGGTTGATTAAGCTGCCGGCCTGGATGCACCGACGGATGCCGAAGCTGCGAAAGGCTCGGTCGCGGTTGGCGCAGGAACTGATGCGGGAGCCGACGCACGAGGAGCTGGCCGAGCGGTTGAAGATGCCGCTGCACGCGATCGAAACGATGGTAGTCCACGAAGAGATGCCGCGGAAGCTGCCGTATTCGATCGCCGGCGAAGAGTTACTCGGTAAGGGACAGTTCCGCGAAGGGGATGTCTATGGCAAGTCGTCCGGTGGGTGAAACTGCGATCGTGTTGGGCGCGTCGAGCGGGGTGGGGTATCACATCGCGAAGGCGCTTGCGCAGGACTGCGGCGTTGTCGGGTTCCATCGTGGACACTACCCCGACGGCGCGCAGCGACTGACGCAGGATCACGATGTCCTAATGCTCGAAGCGGACTGTGGGACGGTGCCTGACGACGTCGCGGACGCGATCGAGCTACTCGAACAGCACGTCGCAAAACAGTCCGTCGCCGTGCTCGTGCATTCACTGTCGGGCGCGAGCGTCGGGCCGTTGGTTACGCAGAACCCGGCCGCCATCGAGCGGACCTTCAACCGGCTCGCGCACTCGTATTTCTGGTGGGTGCAGGGGTTGCTAAAGACGCAGTTGCTCGCTCCGAGCTGCACCTTCGTCGCCCTCTCGAACCCGTGCCCGGACTTCTACCTCGCCAATACCGGCGTGATCGGCGCGGCGAAGGCGGCACTGGAGGCGTACGTCCGGCTGCTAGGGTGCGAGCTGGGGAACTACGGCCAGGGCCTGCATCGCGCAGTCGGGATCCGGTTCTCGACGGTGCTGACGCCGGCGCTGGAGAAGGTCATGCCGGCGGCGATCCCCGGGCTGGTGAAGCTGCACAACGAGATCCAACCGCAGCATCGAATGCAGACTGCAGAGAATGTTGCGGAGATTGTGCGGAGCATCGCACTCCAGGATACGCCGTGGATCAACGGCACGACGATCGACGCGACCGGTGGAGCGCCGCTGATGTTGATGAATTACGCGTTTAAGAGCGCGTCGCGCTAGGGAACGAGCCACCGCGCAGCAAACGCGGCCGCAGCAGACAACAGCGGCAACGTAATCGCACCGAAGATCGCTAGTTGCCCCAGCAACCGCGACTGCTTCGTTTCGAGAGCGCCGATGCGTCGGTTGTGCTCGTCTTCGACCTTCTGGTCGTCTTCGACGTGGCGCAGCAACGCGGCTTCGACCCGATCGCCCCAGCGGTCGATGTGGCCAGGCAGTTGATCCTGTCCGGCTTTCAACGACCACAACTTCTCGTCGACGGCGCCGCGCCACCGCTCATAGTCGAGGTCGTTCATGGCGTTTCACAGGCCGTCAGGCACGCGGTGCAGCTCGCGATGCGTTCGGGGTCGTGCTTGGCGGCGGTCGACGACTGCGCACAGACGCCGGTACACCGTTCGGCAGTGCAGCGGGCGATGGCGGCCTGGTGAGAGAACTGATCGACGGCCAAGATCGCCAGCGGCCAAAACATGAACCACACGGCGAAGATCGCAAAGCCGGCGTAGAGTCCAGTACGCATTAGGGTTGCTCCTCGTCGGATCCCAAGAACCCGACACTGGTTCCGCGATTGCGAAGCGTGTTGATGATGGCGAGGGAGGCTTTCGACTTGAACGGGGTCTTGAGCGCGCGGACCAGGAGGTTGGCGGTCGGGTTATCGGCGAGCGCCTTCGCTAACGACGCCCGTGGAATGAAGACCGACGCGACCTTCCCGGCGCCGATCGCGCCCGCAGTTCCCGCCGCCGCCATGGGTCCGCCGATCGCGTGAGCGATAGCCGTCCCACCCACTTCGAGCCCGAGCGCCGTCATCTTGGCAAGCCGATTGGGCTCCGCGGCGACATCGGCGGCCTTGTCGGCGACCTTGCGCGCGGTGTCTGCTGTTGCGTGCGCAGTCTTCGCCGTCGCGGTCGCGCCCTGCGCCTTCCGGATCTCCTCGAAGAACGCCTTCTGTTCGGGCGTCAGGATCGTGTCGTAGAAGCCCTTGTTGAACTTCCCTGCCGAGTCGGCCAGCTTCACCGGGTCGAGATCGCCGTTGACGGTGTCGGTGGCGCCGTCGATCATGCGCCGCAGCATCGACTCGCGAATGTCGTTTGCGGCGGGACTGTCGCCGAGTTCCTTCATCACGGCACGCGCGTACGACGCTTGTCGCTCGCTCGTTCCGCTGCCGAACACCCGCTCGACGAACGTATCCGGGTTGTTCTTCGCCAGCTTGACGAGACGGCCGAGAGCGAACGGCGAGTCCTTCCCGATGATGGTGTCGCGGTAGATTGCGTCGGCGGCTTCGAGCCACTCGCGTTCCTGGTCGTCGGCCATGCTCCGCTGGATGTCGCGGACGTTCCACTTGAAGTCGTACATGGCACGATCGCGCGGCGACGCGTTACTCTTCGCCCGTCCGGAGAACAGCGTATCGAGCTGCATGCGGTAGTCGTCGATCAATTTCGGGCCGATGCGCTCACCGTCGGTGATCGCCTTTTCGATGTTGCTGAAGATCGTCTTGGTTTGCCCCGACAGGGTCGGCCCGAGTTCGCCCTTGATGGTGTTGATTTGCTCGATGAGCTGTTGCGCATCTTCGGGAGCGACCGCGCGTTCTTGCGCTTCGGCGGTCGTAACGAAGTCGTCGTAGATCCGCTTCACGGGATCTTCGATCTCCTTCAGCTTCTCCCGAAGCCCCGTGGCGCCGGCGCGACTGGACTCGGCCGCAGTTGCTCCGGATGGTGCCAAGGCACTTTCTGCGGCCTTTGCCGCCTCCGGTCCCTTGGTCGCCGCGGGGCTCAGGGCGGCGTCGGCTGTCATGGCGGCACCCTCGGCTACCTCAGCCGCTGCAGCGGTCTCTGCCGCCGCCGCCCGCGACGCCCGGGTACCCTGCAGAGGCATCCGCGCCCCAGGTGGGGTCTTCAGTCCCGGAACGGGGGTCTTTGCCCCGACGCCGACGCTGAGAAGGGTCGCGAGCGCCCCGGAGACGTCGGGGCTCGCCCCCGAGTCGTTCAGTGCTTGGAAGGCCAGGTTGCCGGCGATCTCGGCCGGGACCCCGAGTGGGTGGAGCAGCTTCAGCGCGCGATCGAGGCCATCGAACCACGTCGCCGGATCTGAGAGGTTGCCACCCGCCGGGGCCGCCGTATTGAAGAAGACATCGTAGACGTCCTTCAAGGCGTCGGCAATCGGCTTCCCGACGGCGGCGGCGTACTGGCCGGTTGCTGCGTCGGGTGCGTTTCCGAGTGCCGTGTTCATCTCGGCGGCGGCTTCGTCGACGGAGAGCCCGCGCCATGGCTTCTCGAAGGAGAGCGGCGGGGACTCGGCGGACGGGGGAGTTGCCGTCGGAGGTACGGGAGTTGCCGTCGGAAGCACCGCCGTGTCGCCAACGGCGGCCGGCTGCGTCGTGTCGAGATCCGGAAACTCGGCGCGAATCTTCGCCTTCACCTGGGCTTCGAGTTCCGGCGTCGGATTCGGCCCGAGGTCGATCTCGCGGCCGTCGGGTAGCATGATGACGACGGGCTCCGGTTGTGCAGTGCCCATCCCGGCCCGAACGCGCGCACCGTAGTTCTCGGTCGTCGTCCCGAGCACGTCCTTCCGGCCCTTCGCGACGGCGTCTCGATACGGCAATCCTGCGTGCCACATCGACGCGACGTCTTCGGGCGTCCCGTACTGATCGTAGTACTGTCCCATCTTGAAGCGCGCGGTGCGCTCTTGCGCATCGGAGTCGGCGAGAAAGCGATCCGGATCGTACTCTTCGCCGAGGGCTTCCCGCGTCCACGCCGGGATGTTGTTGCCCATGATCTGGTACTTGCCGTACGCGCGGTCGCCGCCGGTGAGAGGACCGAGCGCCGCGTAGTCACCCGAACCGGCAGACTCGATACCCGCGATGTTGGACGCGAGCTGATCGATGATGGCGTCGTCGGCCATGGGAAGTTACCGAGCGAGGAAGTCGGCGGCGCTGATGCGGCCACCGCGACGAGGAGCAGCCGGCGTTGCCGCAGGACCAGTTGCATCGGCCAGCGGCGCTCCTTCGTTTGCCGGCAATGCGCCTTCCGTGCCGAGCGGATCGCCGTCGTACGTCACGTCGCCGAGATACACCGGTTGCGTTGCGCGCGATTCACGGATCGCAGCTTCGACTTCGGCCTGTCCGCGTCGCATCGCTTCCTTGACGAAGTTGATGCGTGCCTTGTAGGTGTCCTGCGTATCGAACCAACCAACACCTGTTGCCGCATTGACCCGCGAAACGTCGGCGTCGGTCAAGACGCCCTTCTCGCCGAGTGCACGCGAAATGTTGGACAGTGTCGCTGGGAACGCCGTGATGACGTCGTAGACCGGATCGCGCTTCGCCGCCCGAATGATGAAGTCGAGCGGTTGCCAGGCAGCACCCTTGGCGTCTTTCGCGAGCCCCAACTTGTTCACCGCCATTTCGAGCTGGTTGACGAGCCCGATACCGCGCGCGACCTGTGTCCGACCTTCGGCCGCGAGCCCTGCCGACTTTGTCGCTTCGGTCTTCTGGGCGTCGGCCGACGCCCGCATCCGTTCGACTTCCTGCATGATGGACACGTCGGTTGCGCCGTGACCGAGTTTCTCCTTCGCGGCCTTCAAGAACTGCTGCTCGCGAAGGTTGCGGTTCGTCGACGGCATGGCAGACGGGTCGAGTGTCCCGGCACCGGCGCCAGTCTTCGGCGACGTCACCCACCGCTTGATACCAGGAACACCCGGAACGGGTTCTTCCCGATAGACCAGTCCTGCGGCATCAGCGGCCGTAATCTGATTCGGCGTCGGCGGGTCGGACAGCCCTTCGGCCTGCTTATAGAGCCCCAACGCGGCCTTCGTCGGCGCGACACGGGCTTCGGCAACGGCCTTGTCGGACGCGGCAACCGCCGAGATCGCTTCGTTCGCCATCTTCGCCGACGCCCCGAGCCGCACGACGACTCCCGATGGCGTCGACGGGTCGACGATGACGCGGTTGAGCGTCCCGACCGGCAGCGTGCCGTCGGCCATCTGCTGGTTCAGCGAGATCATCACCGCCGGGTCGACGGTGAGGCCGCGAGACTGCGCGGCGCGCATGAGGAAGCCCGTCGCGAGATCCGGCCGTCCCGGGAACGACTTGAACACACTCGGCATGAGTTCGGTGTAGAACTCGCTGGCGTTCTCGCGGAACTCCTTCTCGCGTGCGATCTCGGTTTGCTGCTGCGCGTTGGCGAGCTGCTGACGCGAGAGCCGCTGCTTGTAGGGGTCGATGCCGCCGAGCGACATCAGCGCGTTGGCGATCGGATCGATCGGCGACCCGCCCATTGCCGGCGGTGGACCCGACGGAGGCATCGCGCCACCACCGACCATCCCGGAGAGCCCTGCCGGCGTCGGCGAGACGAGCGGTGCGGCGGGTGCGGGTTGACCGGCAGCGACGAGGGCTTCGTACTGTTGCGCGCCGGTATCGCCGTAGGCGGCAGTCCGCAGGATGTCTTGCGCCGTCTGCGCGGGAACTGGTGCCGCGTCGATCGGCGTCGGCGTCGGAATCGGCGCCTGCGGAGGAGCCTCACCTGCCGTCGGATTGAAGTTGAGGAAGCCGGCGCCCATGGTCGACTCCTAGAACAACCAGGACGCGAGTCCGGTTGCTCCTTCGGCGGCGGTGTAGCCTCCGTACCCTGCAGCAGCTTCTGCGGCCGCGGTTCCGCCGGCGCCCGCGGCCCAGTTGGAGAGCGCGTTGGTGGCAGCGGCCTGTCCATACGACGGCACGCCGATCGTCTCTGGCTGCGCCATGTTGCTGCCTGTCAGCCGGCCGGCGAGCGTGTCGCCCTGCTGGTTGTACGGTGTGGTGGCGAGCTGGCCGAGTGCCCCGAGCCCCGACCCGACGAGCCCGATTGGGCTGCTGCCGGTCGTGTTGATCGTCATCCCTTGGCGCGCGGCACGTTCCTGGAGGTTGGATTGCTCCTGCTGCAACCGTGCTGGGGCGAGGTTCGAGAGGTTGGCGGCACCCGCCATCTGCGCTTGTCCCGGCTCCCGCATGAGACCGATCTGGCCGGCGAGCAACTGCTGCAAGTTCGCCGCGCCGCCGAACGCCATGTTGTTGTAGCGTTCGACCTGTTGCTGGTTCCAGGTGGCGAAGGCTTCGTTGCGGTCGCGCGAGAAGTTCTGCAGCGCCATCTGGCCGACCGACGTCGACTCGTAGTCGGGACCGAAGCGTTGCGTGAGCTGGGCGCGGAGGGCTTGCTCCGCAGACGTCCACTGCTGCTTCAACGTCGGGTCGACTTCGCCGCCGGCGAGGTACTCGTTCAAGCGAGACGCCTGCGTCGCCTGCGCCTGGTTGAGAGGATTCTGCGACGAGAAGGGCGAACTCGCGTCGATCTCGCTGGGATCCATCTGCTCGAACCCGGTGATCTGGTTCGGCATCGTTTGGAGTTCGTTATAGCGAGCCTCGGCGTTCTCGGCCGACAACTGCATCTGCTTCAGGCCCTTCTTCAACTGCCGAATCTGCTTCTTCTGCTGTTTGCTGCGCTTGCCCTTGGGAAGCGCCTTCAACTGGTCGAGCTGCGACTGGGCCGAGTTGAACTGGTCGCGCGCGGCGTTGTACTCCTCACGAGCGGCACCGAGATCGGCCGAGTTGTCGACCATCGTCGGCTTGAGTCCGAGCATCTGGTAGATGATCGGGTTCAACTGCGCCCCCTGGCCGATCGCGTTCTCGGCGACCCGGCGGGCGTCTTCGAGCATGTTCCGGGTGCCGGACATGAAGCCGCGCTGGGCGGCACTCGGCAGTCCCGCTTCGGGGGTGCGGGTCTGTTCCTGCTTCGACGTCTGAAGCGCCGTACTGCCGATATTGCTCATGTCGAGAACTCCGTTACGTAAATAGTCCAATAACGCGAGTCGCGTCCTCAGCGGTGAGGCCCACTTTGGCGTCGGTTTGGACGAAGCGGGGCTCGAAGCCAACCCCGGCGTCGGGCTCGTCGTCGAGGATGACGATGTCTTCGGCGTTGCAGTCAGGGAGGTGTTCGAGGAGCCACGCTTCGATTTCAGCCGCACGGCACCCAAACGCGTCCCCCCGCGGGGTCACGTCGTGAATCGGGATGCCGTGCGCCTTCAGGTACTCGACCGCGCCCTGATCGAGCCGCCACGACGACGACAGGACGACCTTCGCGCCGGTCTCTTGGAGGATCCACAGCAACCGCAGGACGGCCTTCGGGTCGGGCGCCATGAGATCGCCACCGGCGAGAGCTTGCTTCACGTCGTACGCGTGGCTGTTGAGGACGCCATCGATGTCGAGGAAGAGGACTTTCATCATGCACCCAACCAATCAAACACCTTGTTCACGACGCGACAGAGGACGCCGAGGATTCGATCTCGCATAAAGCCTCCGATGATGGTGCGGTTGGCGCCGTCAACTGCCACGCCAGCAACTTGCCGATCTCTTTCATGTCGACGAGCGACTTGATGACCTTCATCGACTTCTCTTCGTAGCCAGTGCCGTGCGTGGCGCCGAGCACCCGCGTGTAGCCTTTGTTCTTCGCGATACGCCCCATCACCATGAAGAGTTTGATGGCGATGCGCTCGCCGCGCGCTTCGGGAACGACGTACGTTCCCCACGACCGCAACGTGACGTCGCGCGTCTGCATCCCGGGAAAGAGCACCCCGAGCCCCATGACGAAGCCGATGATCTTCCCGTCGTCCGCCTCCGCGACCATGCACGGATCACCACATTGTGCGCCTTCTACCGCCCGGTCGAAGAACGCCTGCGCGTTGTCGAGCGTCGGCAGGAAGTCACCGCCCTCGTTAGCGGTATCCCGAAGATACCGCATGATGAGACGCTTGACCTGACGCTCGTCGCGCGGCTGGACGAACCTAATCTCCTTCAGCATGCACAGGCTCCTTGAAGTAGTACCCATAGATGATCTCGCAGACACGGTTGTTCTTGTCGCGCTCCTCGCCGACCTTGACGAAGCCGACCCGGCGCAGCAGGGACTGAAAGTGGTGAAGGTAGGTGAACACCGGGGCACAGACCATCGGCATGCCGATCGCGGTGAACCAGTCCCGTGCGAGGTACCAGAGTTTCAGGATCGCGACGATCGGCCGCGTGCGCGGTTGGAGGATGATGTGGATCGCGGGGTAGGTGATGTTGTCGAACGTCAGCACCGCGAGAATCTCGCCGTTCCGCCGTGCGACCCACGCCTTCAGCGGGAGCCGCCAGATGTTGATACGGTTCAGGTGGTAGACGAGAAAGAGCGCGACGTCACGATCGTCGGGACCGACTTCGGCGTAGGTCGTCACGCGCGGATTATAGCCCCGCAGCGAACCCGACGCCAAGCACGATCGCCCCGGTCGTCGCCGCGCCCGCGGTGCGAGTGATCCGCCAGTTGAGGTAGTCCCCTTCGGCGACGGAGACTTCGGTGTTGGTGTCGATGAAGGCTTGGTAGGGGGTCGTCGTTGTGTCACCTGGCATAGAAATCAGCAAAGCAGTGTCGCTGCCGGCGCCGATCGTACCCTTCTGGATGCAGGCTTCGACCGTCGTCGTGTTCGTCCAACCGCGCCACGCAGCAAAGGCGTACTTCAGCTTTCCGCGAATCGGCATGCGAATTTGCTTGTTCTGTTGCGTCGTACCCGCAATTGTCACGTTGGGATCGCACATCGATGCGAAATGATCGGTGCCGTTGAACGACGCGACGGCGATGGCCGCACCGATCGAGACGATGAACCAAGTGTATTCGGGCGCCGACGCGGTGAGGTACTCCATCGCGAGGAAGCCGTTGCCGCCGGCGTTGAGCGTCGTCGAGGGCCACGCCGTGATGTACGAGATGGTGTTCTGGATGGTGGTGTCGCTGGACACGTCGAGCCC
>Ga0137427_10000321_pt1 | contig 25811 bp, 18 predicted proteins | sample EasRivERMZT700_2_FD_102309 | JGI IMG/M metagenome (GOLD analysis project Ga0137427, IMG submission 102309) | Soil microbial communities from meander-bound floodplain in the East River, Colorado, USA - East River MetaG ERMZT700_2 | ecosystem: Environmental > Terrestrial > Soil > Floodplain ...
AGGGGTAAGGGGGTGTGGACCCAGGTCGGCGCTGTTCAATACGATGACAAGGAGCTGTTGATAGACCATCAGGAAAGCCTTCTCGGCGGTAGGCAATTCCTTAACTCACAGCGTGTTGACACTTTGTTGATTCGCCTGCCTTATCTCTAGAGCGGATCAATAAAACGCGCTTGGCCTATGACCCACGCCTTCCGGTTGCGCTGCCTTGGGGCTCCTGCCTTGTTCACCGTCGCGGGTGAGCAAGTGGGGTTTCGCACGCGCAAACACCTCGCGCTGCTCGTGCGCCTCGCGTTGGAGCCTGGCAAGCAGTTTACGCGTGACTATCTAGCTGATTTGTTGTGGCCCACCGCCGCACCCAAGCTCGCGAACCATTCACTGGCACAGGGACTGTCGGTCATCAAGGCCAAGATCGCGCGTGAAGCAGTGGTCCTCCGTCGCTCGACCGTAGGGTTAGCTGCTGGCTGGATCGACGTCGACGTGACTCACCTCGCTTCCAACGACGTGTCCATCGATGGGCCTTTTCTCGACGCGCTTCAGATTGAGTCCGCTCGTCCGTTCGAGGATTGGAAGGACGAGTATCGGGCGCGTCTGATCCCCCAAATCCGCGACTGTCTGGTGCGTCAGATGGATGCCGCGCGTCGCATCGGTGACTTCCCCACGGTGCAACGTCACGCGGAGCGTCTGCAGGACGTGGATCCGCTCGCGGAAGAGGCGATTCGCGGGATTATGGAGGCGCGGGCGTGGGCGAGTGATCGGAGTGGGGCGCTCAAAGCGTTTGCGAGATATGAGGCGAAGTTGGACGAGGAACTCGGTGCCAAGCCCGGTCCTGAGCTCGTCCGAATGGCGGATCTGTTGCGTGATGGGCGTCGTCCAACAGGAGCTCGTCCTGTTCCTGGCTACCCGCCCCCACGCACCGACCGGCGGTTCGAGCCAGAGACTCTGATAGGACGTGAGCACGAGTTTAGCGTCCTGTCGGACGCGTGGCAGGAGGTGCGGCGGAAATCCCCAAGGATTGTTGTAGTGACCAGTGACCCGGGTCTCGGCAAGACCACTCTTGTCAACGCCTTTGCATCTTCATGTCAGCTGGATGGCGCAATTGTAGCACGGGCACAAGCATACGATGCGGAGCGCGAACTGCCATTTGCCGTGCTAGGCGAGCTTGTGAAACAGCTGGCGGCTCAGCGTGCGATTGGAGAGGCAGATCCGGAGGCCCTTAGCGAACTCACAAGAATCAGCTCAGAGGTCCGGCGCCAGTTTCCCGGTGTGCCCAAGCCCGTAGAGTGGGCGCCAGAGTTGATGCCGTTGAGGATTGCTGATGCCTTCCTAAAGACAATCGCCGCGGCAGCTGCAACCAATCCGTTGCTGCTCGTCGTCGATGATGTGCATGCCGCTGACAACGCTAGCATTGCAGTTCTACACTCAGTTGCACGAAAACTGACCGCCACGCGGGTATTGCTCATTTTCACAGGCCGTCCTAGTGAGCTTAGACTCTCCGGCCCACCTTGGGCGTTAATGAGTGACGCAAGTATTCAGCACCTATCGGCGCTAGACCTTGAAGCACTAACTGATGAGGCTGCCACAAAGGTGGTTCGATCAATTGCAGTAGCATTTGGAGGTGGTGAGCCGCCAACTGAGCGAATCTTGAGGGCGAGTGGTGGTAATCCGCTAGCTATTGAGCTTTTGACTCGAGAGTGGGCGGCGCGTGGTGCAGCCTCACTACTGCGTGATCTCGAGTCACTAAACACGCAACCTGTCCCAACAATTGGGATACCCCGTGCAATTGGTGTGGTCTTTGATCGACAGTGTAGAAGGCTTGAAAGTCACGTAAGGAGCACGCTCGACCTGGCGGCGGTGCTGGGCCGCCGTCTACCCGAAGTCGACCTCTATGCAGCAATCGAATTGTCTCCCGGGCAGGCTGCAGCATCTCTGTCACGACTCCGGGAAGAGGGTTACCTGCGAGAAGTAAGCGGTGATCTCGAGTTCAGGAATGAGCTAATCCGGGCACAGGCATATTATGCGGTGGCAGGCCCGATCCGTCAGCACCTCCATCGCCGAGTAGCTAAATTGCTCGCCATCAAGCACTTACAGGACAACGATAAGACCATATGTCTTGAGATAGCATGGCATCACCTTCGAGGTGGAGACGTCGCTCGTGCACTAGAGCCCGCCTTCGATGGTGCTGATGCAGTTCTGGCTGTCGGTGCACCTCACGGCGCCGAGGAGATACTTAGCACCATTGCACGCCTGGACCGTGATCTCGAGCAGAACAGCAAGCTCAGGCTACTCCTAGCCAAAGCACTAATTGATCAATCCAAAGCCGAACAGGCTATTCCGATTATTGAAGCGCTTGCTGGGAGTGAGACATTGACTCTTCATGAGCAGGCGGAGGTTGCGATGATGCGCGCTTCCGCCGAATTCCTTCTTAGCAGAGGTCTTGGCCAAAAGTACTGCGAGGCTGCAAAAGTAGCCCTGGAAGCTGCCTGGCGCACCGAAGACGCAATGCTAATTGGACAGGCACTGTTTGAGTGCGCGAGAGCTGCTGGGGAAGATGGAGCGACCGATCTGTTCAGAATTGCGGACGCTGGCGCCGATGAGCTAGCGCGGAGGGTTGACCTAGAAGAAATACCCATGGCAACTCTTGCCAAAGCTTACTGTCGGTTCCTCCTCGGTGACCCTCAAGAAACCGAGAAGCAGCTTCGGCGTGTGCTTCGTACCAGCGGATCCAACGCTAACGCAGCCCAACTGGCACTCATCCATTCTGGACTAGGGCTTAGCAATCATTTCATGGCCAATCTTGAGGAGGCCTCCCGGGAGTACGTAACGGCCTTGGAACTATCACAAAGAGTTGGTGACGATTCTCGACTCTGCACGGTTGCCGCGAATCTCTGTACCGTTCTGATGAGCCGTGGTGACTACGACGAAGCCGTCAGTTATGGACTATTGAGCGTCAAATACGGTCAATCATGTTGTTCCAGCTATTTGCTGGTTGCCTATACGAACCTAATCGATCCGTACATGCTGCTGGGTCAGGAGACGGCAGCGCGGGACTGCCTCGAGAAAGCGAGAGGATGGATGGGGCCCGAGCGTCGATGGAGGCTCAGACTGCAGTTCCTCTCTGAGGCTTCGTCGTTTGCCCTAATCCAAGGCAACCTTGGACTCGCGATGGATCTCATCAGTCAGTTGGAGGGTGTTGCTCGAGAGAGAGAAATAGCCATACCGATGGCCGGCACGTATTGGAAACTAAGGGCTTTCAAAATGGCGCAGCTGGGCAGATGGGACGAGGCATATGCTACCGTCTCTTCCTTGGCACAAAGCTGGAGAAACAGCATGGTGTTCTCATATTTAGACATGGTAGCAGTGAAAGCTTGGTTAGAGAGAATGCAGGAAGGAAAACCGAAACCAGAAACAACCCAAGACCTGGAAATCTTCGCGCGTCTTGGGGCCGTCGGAAAAAGGCAGTTACTCTCGCTTCAGGGTTTTCTCGAGCCTTACTCTTTCCGGAGAAACAACTCCCAAGAGTCTATTGCGAATCTACCGTCTGCGTATGCGTCGCAAAGAAGTGCAGTGGAAGTTACTCTACTGGCACGAGGGAAGAACTGATGGTATTCGTTGGTCTGGGTTGCGCCAGGAGAGAAGCTCTGGTGCGCAGGCGCAACGCTTTCTCACCTAAAGGGAGTGGGAATCTAGGAGTGCGAACGTAGCAGCGGAGACGAGCAGGTTCCACACCAGAAAATTCAAGTGGCCGCGCGAGTTCCTCCCCAGATTCTGGACGGAGTCGTCATGCTTGGAGCGGTGGGTGCGTCGGGCACCAATTGTGGTCCCAGCAGACGTCTTATACTGGGAGACTTCGTTACGAGTTTGACCAGCTTTGGATCGAACTGCCGGCCTGCATACTTCGCCATCTCGTCTAAGGCCTTTTGGAGACTGAGCGCTTTTCGATAGGGACGGTCGGTTGTCATGGCATCTATCGTGTCAGCAACCATTATGATCCGAGCGCCAATCGGGATTTCCTCACCGGCGAAACCGTCCGGGTAGCCTGTGCCATCGAAGTTCTCGTGGTGGTTTCGAATGTCTGCTTGAACGCGCCCACGAAACTCTGCAATCGTACCCGCAAGATCGGCGCTGCGAACCGGATGCGCCTGCATCAACATCCGCTCCTCGGGAGTGAGGCGTCCGGCTTTTCGGAGGAGTGGGGCAAAGTCTTCATGGATCTTACCGACATCGTGAAGAAGGGCTGCGGTCGCGATATCGTCGACGTGTTTGGGCGTTAAGCCCAACTCCCGGGCTATCGAACGTGCGTACTCTGCCACGCGTACGGAGTGTCCGGAGGTATACGGATCTCTAGCTTCGATTGCTTTCACCATCAACTCGAGGAGCTCTCGGTTCACTCTCTCAACTTGGAGGTTCATTTGATACATGTGCCGCACGAAGAAGAGCGGCAGAACTAGAACCGCGAGACCTACTACTTGAAACCTGATAAATAGGAACGCGAGAACAATCGCGAGGGAGCTTGACACCAGGTCATAGAGTAGCGAACCGCCAGCAATTCGGACCCATGCCTCGCGGACAGAGACGTCCGAGGTCAGCGACAGGGCCACAGCGACAGTCCCCTGATTCACGACAAAGAAAACCACGACAAGAGCCGTGAATGCTGAGACGTTGATTGCCACCCTGTCGAAGCCGACGTGACCTCCTAACGCAGTGTAGGCGAGTGCCGCTAGGCCAACAGCTAGCATGTACTGCGCCGTATTAAAGGCTGCGCGCGGGAGCTCCTTCCGTCGAACCCCGACCTGAGAAACCAGCGCCGTAACACCTGCAATGATTATCGGCCAGGGATGCGCAAACAGCATTACCGCCGCAAGGAAAGGAACGAAGACTACAGAAGACCCAATTCGGGAGCCCGATAGCCGTGGGAGTGGCAGATAAGATGAATCACTTGCGATTCCTAGAACCGTAAAAGCGATTAGCGCATTCCAGAATCCCGTCTCTGAAAACGACGGCGTGTACCAATCACCCCAACGCAGCAGCCCAAATGCCGCTGCCGCTATCGCGATGAGGAGGACGCGGAAGGTCCACCTATCGAGTTTGGGAGATTGATTCTCAGCCATTCGGCGGCTCCGAGTCACGCTTGACTGCAGCCAAGAAACAGAGAGGGACCCCACGTCATCGCTAGAGTTGTATTGCACCTTCTGCGAAAAACAACTTCGCCACTGCCGTGAACAGCACCGCGAGCAGTTGCAACATCGAGCGTCACCCCCTTAATGGGTCCAGCGAGTGGTTTTCTCTCGCCTAGGAGTGGTACGCCTCTCTATAGCGTACCCGACGCTCCGCTCGTCTACTGTTCGCTCTGCTCCGCTCTAGCTAGCGGTGACCAGGGGCCCCCTGTTTGGAAAGACGTTCATTAGACTACGCGACAGCAACCTTCCGCGACTGCAACACACGACGCATCGCCTCGATGACCACCCCCATCCCATCCACCTTGTTCACAATCGACCGCACGCCCAACCGCCGCAATTCGTTCTCGGCCGCCGCCGGCATTCCGCCTGTGACGATCATCACCGGCGACCGGCGATCCTGTAACCGCTCCACCAGCTGCACGGCATTGAGATCGGGCAACGCATAATCGAGAATCACCAGGTCGGGATTCACCCGGCCGATTTCGATCAGCCCATCCATTCCCGTCGTCGCCTGCACGACGTCCGTCTCCGGCACCTCGTGCTCTATCATGCGCACCATCGCGCTCAGATACGCCGGATCGTCCTCCACCAGCACCACCACCGCCCGTTCACGCGGCGCGAGCAACTCGCTCGGCACGGCCATGCCATGCGCGCGTAAGAAATCGGCAAGATCCGCCGTTGCCACGCGCCGCCGCCCCGTCGGAGTCCGATGCCCCTTCAAATGTCCCTGGTCGATCCAGCTCGCGACCGTGGCCGGCGTCACCTGCAACACGCGCGCGGCACGCTGCGTCCCCCAATAGCGCTTGGTTCGGCTGGTACTCACGAAACCCGAAATACAGCCAAAACGACAAACCCGCTAGATGGGAGTAATCCCTAGGTGGGAGAGGGACAGGAGACGGTAGGCCTTTGGAACTACGCCCAAGGCGCCAAGACGCCAAGTGACTACAAGCTAACAGCTTACAGGCTTAGCGGCGGGCGTCCACCCAGCGATTCGTCGCGTCGAGCACCGCGAGCACCGCGCTGCGCTCGGCCGACTCGCGAATTTCGCACGTTCCGGTGAGCAACTGCGCCTCGCGCCCACCCAGGCCGTGCACGGCAACCAGCACGAACTTGCGATCGAACGCGTCGAGAATTTGCGCGCCCTCGAGCGCGATCGAATTGTCCGGCAACAGATCATCGAGACACGCCGCGGCCGCTCGCGCCGCCGCCTCGACGCGATTGCGCATCGTGTCGGTGCCGAGCTCCTGCGATTCGGCCTCTCTTTCGCCGAACGCGAGCTTCACCTTCATCTGTACGCGCCCCGGCTTGTCGGACGGACGCACCTCGAGCCCCTTGAACACGACGATGCGCTTCTTGGCGCGCTCGGTGATGGCTTCATCCTGCAACGCCTCGATCGGCCGCACGTCCGCGGTCTGCGCCACGCTGATCTTGCGATAGTCGATCCGGAAGCCGAGCTGCGCCATCAGCGCCGACTCGATGTTGCGCGCGACCTGCTTGGGCTGAATCCCCGAGCGCGTGAGCACGTGCACTTCGCTGACTTCGCCGAGGGGCGTCACGACGACGCGCGCCGACAGCACGCCGGTCAGCCCGCTGATCAGGTTTTCGATCCGCTTCATGCCCCAGGGATCTGGTGCCCCCCCCCCTCCCCCTCCTGGCCCAGGGCCGAGTGGCAACGGTTCCTGCTCGGGCGATGGATTCGACGGCATCACGTGTCCCCTCCCCCTGTCGCCACTCGATTACGGCCACCGGCCTTGGCGCGATACAGCGCGCGATCTGCCGCGACCAGCACATCCTCATCCTTGTTCGGCCCCGCCGGCCGGTAGTCCGCCACACCAATGCTGGCGCTCACGATCCCGTCCGGATAGCCCATCCCTTTTCCCACGTCCATCACCGCCAAGCGGATCTTCTCGGCCACGCCCACGGCGCCCTCTTCTCCCGTCCCCACTAATACGACAACGAACTCGTCCCCGCCATACCGGCCCGCCAGGTCGGTCAACCGGATGTGGGCCGCACAACACCGCGCCGTCTCGCGCAGGACGGTATTCCCCGCCTCGTGCCCGTAACGGTCGTTTACCTGTTTGAAGTTGTCGAGGTCCAGAAACAGCACCGCAAAGTGCTCGCCGGAACGGTGGGCACGGGCGACTTCGTTGGCCAGCCTGTCCCTGAGGACACGAAACGAAGCCAAACCGGTGAGCGCGTCCACCGCCGCCTGCTGCTGGGCGATCGTTGCCAGGCGCTCGAGATAACGGGGGCAGGATTTGAGCGTGGTCCGGCCCAGCGCCGCCGCCACGGCGAACTCCTGGCAGGTGCGGTAGCCGCACGAGCCGGAATCCCAGGGCCGGCCGTTGGGGGCGAGGCCGATCTGCTCCAGGATATCCTCCACCGCCTCGATCGTCGGCCCCGTGTCGGCCACCTGGATCTCGAACGCGGCCCCGACCTCGATGTCCACGCCGTCCACCAGCACCGACGCAGGCGCGCGCGCCGGCTCGGTGGCGCCCACGATCGCCCGCCGGCGGAACAGCCCCTCCTTGGGGCCCAGCAGCGGGTGGTCGAGGCAGCCCTCGCACGGGAGAATATCCACGAACCCCAGCTCGATCCGGTCTTCGCTCACCGCCCGGGCGATCCCCTCCAAAGCCCCCAGACCACGCACCTTCCTGAAGCGGCGGCTCGAGTGCCGCTCTTCCTTTAGGATCGCGAGCGGCAGGCCTCCGGCGGTGCTCCAGAACCGGCGCCGCTCCTCGGGAATCCGGCTGTAGAAGAACGGCTGATTCTCGACCTTGATGCCCCGCTTCTTGAAGATCCCGGCCAGCTCGGCCAGCGTGATCGCCGCATCGACCTCCGCGCCACCCTCGGTGAGGCAGACGCCGGCGTACACGACCTTCGTCTCCGCCCCATACATTTTCTTGAGATAGCGCGCCTCGGCCTGGATGGGCGTGGATACCGGGGCGAGATAGGGAATCAGCTCGGGATACTGGTTCTTGATCGTCTCGACGATCACGGGGCAGGTCGAGCGGATGATGGTGCCGCCCGAGCCCCAGTCCTCTTCCTTCCACAGCTCGAGGTACTCGCGGGCCACGAGCTCGTCGCCCAGGACGCCGCGGTGCACCTTCTCGAATCCGGCGGCGTAGCAGGCATTCACCACCTGCTCGGGGGTGGCGGGATAGAAGTAGGCCGCGGATTCGACCGACAGGATTAGCACGGCGCTGCGGCTCAAGGCGAACTCGAGCGCGCGCGTCCCGTCACCGACGGCGATGATGGCTTCGTGCGGGCAGGCAGGCAGGCAGAGGCCGACGCGGGTGCACGCCTCGTCCACGATCCAGACCCTGTTTTCTTCTACGGCGACTGCGTCGGAGGGGCAGACGCGCACGCAGGCGAGGCACGCGACGCACAACTCCGGGTCGATTCTGAAGTCCACCAATTCTCCGGCCGGGCGCTAGAGACTCTGGATCGGGGGAACCAGGGCGGGGCTAATCTATCGCGAATTCCTTGAGTTTGCGATAGAGCGTGCGTTCCCCGATTCCAAGGGTCTCGGCGGCCTTGCGGCGGTTGCCGTGGGTCTCGCGCAGCGCCGCATCTATGGCCGCGCGCTCGACCTCGGACATAGTCATGCCGGGCTTGTAGACGACAGGAGTTGGGAGGTCGGAGCTGGGAGCCAGGGGATCGACGCTCGCCTCGAGGTGTCGAGCCGGTGCAACACTTCCAGAACCTCCACTGACCTCAATTACCTCAACTCGCTCTGAGGGTCTCTCTTCGATTTTTTGGCGCAATTCCCCGAGCTGCATTTTCAGCTCAACCAGCGTCCGGAAAATGAACTCCAACTCTTGACTCCCAGCTCCCAACTCCTGCCGTGCAGGACTCGGGATTAGGACTGGCAAGGTCCGTGTGCGCTCTCGAATGTCGGGGGGGATATCGGTCGCGCGGATTTCTCCTGCGGGCGCGAGCACGACCATGGACTCGATCAGGTTGCGCAGCTGGCGCACGTTGCCGGGCCAGTCGGCGTCGATGATGATCTGCAGCGCCTCGGGGGTGATGCCTTTGAACGGGCGATCGTGCGCGCGCGCGAACTCGGCGGTGAACGTGCGCACGAGCAGCGGGATGTCGCTGCGCCGCTCGCGCAACGGCGGCAGATAGATCGACAGCACATTCAGCCGATAGAACAAATCGTCCCTGAACGCGCCCAGTCCAACGCGCTCTTTTAGCGATTTGTTGGTAGCGGCGATGACGCGGACATCGACCTGAATGGGTTGCGTGCCGCCCACGCGGAAGAAGCTCTTATCCTCGAGCACGCGCAGCAGCTTGACCTGCGTGGCGGGCGCCATTTCTCCCACTTCGTCGAGGAAGATCGTGCCGCCATTGGCGAGCTCGAAGCGCCCCAGGCGCCGCTCGGCCGCGCCGGTGAAGGCGCCCTTCTCGTGGCCGAACAGCTCGCTTTCGAGCAGGGTCTCCGTGATCGCCGCGCAGTTCACGGGCACGAACGCGTTGCCGCGGCGCGGCGAGAGGTGGTGGATCGCGCGCGCCACCAGCTCTTTTCCCGTGCCCGACTCGCCCTCGATCAGGACCGTGGAGGTGACCGGCGCCATCTGCTCGATCTTGACCAGGACTTCCTGGATCGGCGCCGATTCGCCGAGGATGCCGGTGCGCTGTTGCAGGCGCCGGCGCTCGATCAGGCGGCGCACGGTGGCGGTGACTTCGCCCGGATCGACGGGCTTTACGAGCCAAACACTGAGACCGAGCTCGCGGCCGATCCGGCTGGGATCGTCGTCGGTGGGCTCGACGAGGCCGAGGGTGGAGACGGCGTGATCGCGCGCGGCGGCGAGCAGGCGCTGGGCGGTCGATTCGTGCAGGCCGCCGGTGAGCAGGATGGCGTCTGGTTCTCGGTTCTCGGTTTTCGGTCCTCGGACGGCAGAACGGACATCGTCGAGTGATGAGACCATCGCGGTGTCGAAGCCCGCCCGCTCCAGATTCGCATTGATCCGGACGGCGGACTCCAGGTCATCGGTGGTGATCAAGACGCGGTCAGCCATGCGCGGTGTTCGTCCCACTCAAGAGATCGACCGCATGATCGAGAAACTGACTCAACACGGCCAAGCCTTCCTTCACGCCGTTCGTTGACCCTGGAAGGTTGACGATCAGGGTCTTACCTCGAGTTCCTGCTCTTCCGCGCGACAACCAAGCCTTTGGGAATCCGGGGCCCGACGCCGCGCGAATGGCCTCGGCGATGCCTGCAGCTTCGCGCTCAAGGATCGCGGCGGTGGCTTCTGGAGTGACGTCGCGCACCGTCAGGCCCGTGCCGCCCGTCGTCAACACGACGTCGACCTCGTTCGAGTCTGCCCAGCGCGCGAGCTTGCCCGCGATGCGGTCGGTCTCATCGGCGACGACGCTGCGGACCACGACCTCGTAGCCGTGCTCGGATGCCCAATCGAGGATCGCGTCGCCCGAGGTATCTGCGCGTTGCCCTACGGCACCGAGATCGGAAATAGTGAGAACGCCGACGCGGATTTTGCCGCCCTTCGCCGCCGAAGTCACTTCTTGGTCCTGTGTGGTACGAACGGCATCTTCACGACTTCCGCACCAACCTTCTTGCCCCGGATATCGATCTCGATCTTCGTGCCGGGCTGCGCCCGCTCCTTGGGCAGATATGTCGTGCCGATTGCCTCGTTTACCGTAGGTGTTACTGTCCCGCTGCGAACGACGTCCACCTGGACTCCGTCGAGGAAGACCGGATACCCATGTCGCGCGACAACCCTTGGCTCCGAGATCCTAAATCCTACCAACCGCCGTTTCACGCCCTCGAGTTTCTGTTTCTTGAGCGTGTCGAGCCCCGTGAACGGCGAGCCCTTGTCGAGCTTCACGATGAACGCGAGCCCCGCCTCGTAGGGCGTCGTTGTGTCGTCGATATCGTTGCCGTAGAGCGGCAGTCCCGCCTCGAGCCGCAGCGTGTCGCGCGCGCCGAGTCCCACCGGCTCCGCACGCCCCGCGCCCACGAGCGCGTGCCACAGGGTCTCTGCGTCGGCGGCACGGCAGTACAGCTCGAACCCGTCCTCGCCGGTGTAGCCCGTACGCGACACGAAGCACTGCACGCCAGCGACTTTGCCCTGCGTAAAGTGGTAGTACGGGATCATCGCGACGCCGAGGTTCGTGAGCTGCCCGACGAGCGCTTCGGCCTTGGGACCCTGCACGGCGAGCAGCGCCGTCTCGTCCGAGATATCGCGCAGGCGCACGTTCGCGCCGGCCTTCTGCGCGATGATGTGGTCCCAGTCCTTCTGAATGTTGGACGCGTTCACGACCATCATGAGCTTGTCTTCGAACCGATAGACCAGGCAGTCGTCCACGAACGTGCCGTCCTTGGTCAGGATGCCCGAGTACTGCGCCTGACCGGGCTTCAAGGCACCGACGTCGTTGCACGTCACACGTTGCACGAAGGCATTTCGATCCGATCCCGTGATCTCGAACTCGCCCATGTGCGACACGTCGAAGACGCCGACGTCTTCGCGCACGGCACGGTGCTCGGAGTTGATGCCGCCGGGATACGTGACCGGCATCTCGAAGCCGGCATAGGGCACCATCTTGGCACCGAGGCTCACGTGCACTGCGTGGAGTGGTGTCTGTTTCATGACATGAGCGTCGCGAGAAGGGCCTTCTGGACATGTAGCCGGTTCTCGGCCTCGTCCCACACGCGGGACTGAGGTCCGTCGATCACATCAGCAGTAACTTCTTCCCCGCGATGTGCCGGGAGGCAGTGCAGGAAGATCGCGTTCGGGTCCGCGAGCTTCATCAGCTCGGCGTCAACCGTGTAGCCTTTGAAGGCGTTGCGGCGCGCCTCGGCCTCGCCTTCCTGACCCATCGAGGCCCACACGTCGGTATTCACCACGTGCGCGCCTTCGACCGCCTCTTCGGGCACCTCCGTCACCATGACGCATCCATGTTTCTTGGCGTCCTCATACTTGGTGATGTTGGGCTCGAACCCTTCAGGGCACGCGAGCCGCAGCTCGAAGCCCAGGACCGCGGCCGCCTCGAGCCAGGCGTTGGCCATGTTGTTGCCGTCGCCGACCCAGGCAACGCGCTTCCCTTCCCAGCCGCCGAGGTGCTCTTTGACCGTGAAGATGTCGGCGAGCACCTGGCAGGGGTGGGTGAGGTCGGTGAGCCCGTTGATCACGGGGATCGTGGCGAACCGGGCCAGCTCAAGGGCCTCGGCGTGGTCGTAGGTGCGGATCATGATCCCGTCCACGTAGCGCGACAGCACGCGGGCGGTGTCCGGGATCGGCTCGCCGCGGCCGATCTGGATGTCCTTGCTGGAGAGGAACAGGGCTTGGCCGCCGAGCTGGTAGGCACCGACCTCGAAGGAGACCCGGGTCCGGGTGGAGGACTTGGCGAAGATCATGGCCAGGGTCTTCCCGGCCAGGGGCGTGTCCCGATAGCCGCGGGCTTTCATGCGCTTAGCCAGGTCGAAGAGCTGTTCGACCTCTTTGCGGCTGAAATCGGTGATTTGGAGGAAGTCGCGCTTCGCCATGGGCCCCCGGGACGGTCAAAATGACAGGTAAGTGTGACGGATTTTACCCGGGGGCCGGGGCAAGGACAAGTCTCGGATCGTAGCTACTTCGTGAGGGTGATGATGACCCGGAGGGTGGTACCGAAGTACTTATCGCCGGCGAGCCTGTTCATGTCGGCGTTGAAATCCATCTCGCGGACAAAGGTCTCAGCGGCCTGACCCAGCTGAACGGTGTGTCCAATGAGCAGCCAGGTCCCGGCCATGTCCGCGTCAACGTCGCCGCCGTCCTGAGCGCCGCCCGGCAAAAAGAGATGACCGGAGGTTTTGCCGTCGGCAGTCAACGTCAGGGTGAGTGACCCCCCGACTTCGAGCCAATTGACGACACTGGAGGGATCAGCCGTAACCAACTGGGTCGCCGTGTACGCGCCCACCATGTTCTCCGGAGTGGGGACGAACACGTCGCCCACTCTGCAGGAGACGAGGGCGACGACACCCCACAGCTGCAGGGTTCTACAGAATGTACTTCCGGAGATCCTCATCCTCGACGATGCGCAGCAGGCGCTCCCGTACCGCGGGGCCATCGAACACGATGTGCTTGGACGGATATTCTGGCAGCTCGAACATGACCTCCTCCAGCAGCGTGGTCATGACCGTATGCAGCCGGCGCGCGCCGATGTTCTCCATGCGCTCGTTCACCTTCGCGGCGATGCGCGCGATCTCCTTCACGCCGTCGGGCGTGAACTCGAGCGTCGCCCCGTCCGATGCGCACAACGCGGCGTACTGCTTGGTGAGCGCATTCTCGGGCTCGGTCATGATGCGGACGAAGTCGTCTTCGGTGAGCGACGACAGCTCGACCCGGATCGGGAAGCGGCCCTGGAGCTCGGGGATCAGATCGCTCGGCTTGGCGATGTGGAACGCGCCGGCGGCGATGAACAGGACGTGATCGGTGCGTACGTAGCCGTAGCGCGTCTGCACCGTCGAGCCTTCGACGATCGGCAGCAGGTCACGCTGCACGCCCTCGCGTGAGACGTCTGGGCCGGTGCGCTCACCGCGCGCGCCGGTGATCTTGTCGATCTCGTCGATGAAGATCACGCCGTGATTCTCGACGCGATCCAGCGCCTCGTTCACGACGTCGTCCACGTCGACGAGCTTCTTGAGCTCCTCGTCGATTAGAATGCGGCGCGCCTCGTGCACGTGCACGGTGCGGCGCTTTTTCTTCTTGGGGATCAGGTCCTGGAGCATCTCGCTGAAGTTCATCTCCGTGCCTTCCATCCCCTGCGGCGGCTGCATCATATCGAGCATCGGAAAGCTCTGCTGCTGCACCTCGATCTCGACGTCGCGCTCCTCGAGCTGCCCTTCTTTCAACTGTAGGCGCAGCTTCTCGCGCGTGCGGCGGCGGCGCTCGGTCGCCTCGGTCTCGGCCTCCGGTATTTTGGGTTGCACGTCACCCTTGGACGAGACGACGAAGAGGGGACGTTGTCCCCCAGCTCCCGGCTCCTGGCTCCCAGCTCCTGAAGTTGGAGCGGCGGCGGAGGGCGGCTGAGGAAGCGGCGGCAACAGCAAGTCGAGCAGCCGTTCTTCGGCTTTCAGCTCTGCTGTTGGGTAAACATCATCCTCGCGTTCGGACCGGACCATGTTGATCGAGACATCAACTAGTTCACGGACCATCGATTCGACATCCCGGCCGACGTAGCCGACTTCAGTGAACTTCGAGGCCTCGACCTTCAGGAACGGCGCGCCCGCGAGCCGAGCCAGCCGGCGCGCGATTTCGGTTTTCCCGACGCCCGTCGGACCGATCATGATGATGTTGTTCGGCATGATCTCGTCCCGGATCTCTTCGGGCGCCTGGGCGCGGCGCCAGCGGTTGCGCACCGCGATGGCGACGGCCTTTTTCGCCGCTTCCTGGCCGACGATGTAGCGGTCCAGCTCCGCGACGATCTTGCGCGGCGGCATCTCCTCCAACCATGGGAGCGTGTCCTCGGCAGGCGTGGCGGAGGGCGGCGCGTGGGGGGGGGCGGCGGCGGGCGGCAATGGCGATGACGACGTAGGGGCCTTAGGCATGTCTATAACTCAAGTACCGTAATGTGAGTGTTGGTGTAGACGCAGATTTCGGCCGCGATTTCCAATGCTTTCCTGACGATCTCGGCTGGATCGAGTTTCGATTCGCCGATCAAGGCGCGGGCCGCGGCGAGCGCGAACGAGCCGCCGGAGCCGATCGCCAGCACGCCGTCGTCCGGCTCGATCAGCTCACCCGAGCCGCTGATCACGAAGCCGTGCTCCTTGTCCGCCACGACCAGCAGCGCCTCGAGCCGGCGCAGCACCCGATCGGAGCGCCAGTCCTTGGCCAGCTCGACCGCGGCGCGCGGCAGGTTGGTCGGATAGCGCTCGAGCTTTTCCTCGAACTTCTCGAACAGCGTGAACGCGTCGGCCGCGGCGCCGGCGAAGCCGGCGAGAATCTTCCCGCCGCGCAAGGTTCGCACCTTGTTGGCGTTGGCCTTCATCACGGTCTCGCCGACCGTGACCTGGCCGTCGCCGCCGATCGCGACTTTGCCGTTCTTGCGAACACAGAGGATTGTGGTGCTATGCATGCGCTGCATTGTATTCCTGCTCCCGGCTCCTTGCTCCCTGCTCCGTTTATGCCCTCGGATGCGCCTGCTGATAGACCTTTTTCAGTCGTTCCACCGACGTATGAGTATACACCTGCGTGGTCCCCAGCGACGCGTGGCCCAGTAATTCCTGCACCGACCTGAGATCAGCGCCGGCGTCCAGCAGGTGCGTCGCGAACGAGTGGCGCAACGCGTGCACGTGCAGCTCCTTGCCGCGCGAGAGCGTCTCGAACAACCGCTTCATCGCCAACTGGACGCCGCGCGGCGTAATCCGCTTGCCACGCATATTCACAAACATCGGCCGGTTCCCGCCGCGCTGGGTGGCGATGTTGTCGCGCACCTGGAGGTACTTGCGCAACGCGGACGTCGCGTGGGAGCCCACGGGGACGATGCGCTCCTTCTTGCCCTTGCCGCGCAGTTTCACCTGATCGGATACCAGATCGACGTCGGGATCGTTGAGACCGGCGAGCTCGGACAAGCGCATCCCGGTCGAGTAGAACAGCTCGAGCATCGCGAGATCGCGCAGCTCGCGGAACCCGCCGGCCGCGGCGCGGGCCTCGGCGTCGGCGAACAACATCTCCATCTCGGCCCTGTCGAGAAAGGCGGGCAGCGTCTTCTCGAGCCTGGGCGTGCGCGCGGCGCGGGCCGGATTCACCTCGAGCCCTCGGGTCGCGTTGAGAAAACGGTAGAACGTGCGCAGCGCCGACAGCGCCCGCGCGACCGAGCGCTTGGCCAGGCCGCGGCGCTGCTCGGCCGCGAGAAAGCCCCGCACCGCCAATCGATCGACACCGGCCCAGCTCCACGGGCCGCCGTAATAGTTCTGGCAGAACGCGGCGAACGCGTCGAGGTCACGCGCGTAGGCTTTGACGGTATGCGGGGAGTCGTTGCGCTCTTTTTCGAGGAAGGTGACGAACTCGGCGATCTCACTCATGCATTGATCTCAACACCGAGCTGATCAGCAAAATCACCCATGGCCTTCATCGCGCGCTCCGCCAGGGCTTCCTTCTTCTTGAACTTGTCCTTGGGCGCGTTTGCGAGCGGCTCCATCAGGCCAAAGTTCGCGTTCATCGGCTGGAAGCGCTTCGCGTCAGTCTCGCGCAGGTAGCGGTACAACGAGCCGAGCATCGTGGTCGGCGGAGGAAGGAGCGGCTCTTCGCCCGCCAGCAGGCGCGCGAGGTTGATGCCCGCCATCAGCCCCGTCGCCGCGGACTCGGTGTAGCCCTCGACGCCCGTGAGCTGCCCGGCAAAGAGGAGCCGAGCATCGTCTTTGGCGGCGAGGTGCGGCGAGAGCGCCTGGGGCGCGTTGAGGTAGCTGTTGCGGTGAATGCTGCCGAAGCGCAGGAACTCGGCCTGCTCGAGCCCCGGAATCGTGCGGAAGATCCGCTGCTGCGCGCCGGTTTTGAGCCGCGTCTGGAAGCCGACCAGATTCCACATCTGCGCCGCCCGGTCCTCCTGCCGCAGCTGCACGACGGCGTAGGCCTCGCGTCCCGTGCGCGGATCGGGGAGTCCGATCGGCTTCATGGGGCCGAACCGCAGCGTCTCCATGCCACGCTGCGCCATCTCTTCGACCGGCAGGCAGCCTTCGAAGTAGGAGACGTTGTCCCATTCGTGGCCCGGCACGTATTGCTCGCCCGTGATCAGCGCTGAGACGAAGCTCTCATATTCCTGCTGCGAGAAGGGTGCGTTCCAGTAGTCGTCGCCCCCACCCTTCCCGTAGCGCGACGCCTTGAACAGCCGTGAGAAGTCGAGCGAATCGGCCGAGACGATCGGCGCGATGGCGTCGAAGAAGGCGAGCGACTCGACACCGAGCCGCGCCGCGATGGCCTGGGCAAGTGCATCAGAAGTCAGCGGTCCGGTGGCAATGATTGCCGGGCTGGGAAGATCAGTAATCTCGCCCCGAACGATCGTGATGTTCCCGTGTCCCGAGACCCGAGCCTCGAGTCCCTTCGCAAACACCACACGATCGACGGCGAGCGCACTGCCACCTGGAATTCGAGCCACGTCCGCGGCCTCGAGCACGATGCTGCCGAGCAGGCGCATCTCGGCCTTGAGCAGGCCGTGCGCGTGCAACGGTTCGACCGATTTGAAGGTGTTGCTGCAGACCAGCTCGGCGAGATTCTCGGTTTGATGCGCCGGGGTCATCTTCACGGGGCGCATCTCGTGCAGCGTGACGTGGACGCCACGCTCGGCGAGCGCCCATGCGGCCTCGCATCCGGCGAGTCCGCCACCGATGACATGTACGGGCGCAGCTTGCAGCGCCCCTACGTCGTCACCTCTTCGGCTTCGGGGGTCGATTCCTCCGCGACCATCGTGTGTCCGCACTTCAGGCACTTGCGTGTGGTCTCTCCCGTCGTCTTCGACTTGATCTCTTCCATACCGACGAACTGGCAGTTCGGGCACGGCACCGGGACCGGCTTGTTCCAGGTCGAATAATCGCAATCCGGGTAGCGCAGGCAACCGTAGAACGTGCGGCCGCGCTTGGTGCGCCGCTCGGCGAGATCGCCGACGGTGCACTTGGGGCACTTGATGCCGATCGGTACGGGCTGCGTGTACTTGCACTTGGGGTAGGTCGTGCACGCCAGGAATTCGCCGAAGCGTCCGGTCTTGATCACCATCGGCGCGCCGCACTCCTTGCAGATCTCGTCGGACGGCCGGTCGGGCACTCTGTCCTTCTTGATCGAGCGCGAGTAATCGCACTCCTTGGTCGCATAGCGCACGCAGGCGATGTACGGACCGAATCGGCCGCTCTTCACCTCGAGCGGGCTGCCGCACTTGGGGCACTTCTCGGTGTCGAGCCCCGAGAGGTCGTGCACCTCGTGGATGATCTTGTTCACGTCTATCGCTTCGAGCGCCAGGTTGAACGGCTTCCAGAATTCGCCCAGCACCGTCTGCCAGGCGAGATCGCCCTCTTCGACCTTGTCGAGCTCGTTCTCCATGTTCGCGGTAAACCCGACCTCGAACACCTCGGGGAACGAGCGTTTCAACACCTTCCACACGATTTCGCCCTGGGGCGTGGGCTGGAAGCGCCGGTCCTTGGCGGTCGCGTACCAGCGCGTGCGCAGCGTCGAGATGATGGCGGCATACGTGGACGGCCGCCCGATGCCGAGGCGCTCCAGCTCCTTCACGAGGCTGGCTTCGCTGTAGCGCGGCGGCGGCTCGGTGAAGTGCTGGCTGGGGACGATCTGCTTGAGCGTGACCCGATCGCCCTCTTTCAGAACCGGGATCGGCGCGAGGCTGTCCAGCGTCTTGGCGTCCTCGGCCTCGTGCGCCTCGCTGTAGAGCGCGTGATAGCCGTCGAACAGCTGGCGCGAGCCGGTCGCGCGGAACAGGAATCGCCCGTTGGCGAGGTCGAAGTCGACCTTGGTCGCCTCGTACACCGCCGGCGTCATCTGCGACGCCAGGAAGCGCCGCCAGATGAGCTGATACAACTTGAAGAGGTCGCGCTCGAGATACTTCTTCAGGTCTTCGGGTTTGTAGCCGACTTCGGTGGGGCGAATCGCTTCGTGGGCGTCCTGGACCTTCGAGCCGCGGCCACCCTTGTGGACGTTTGGCTCGTCGGGCAGATAGCGCTTGTCGAACTGCGCGTTGATGTACTCGCGCGCCTGCTTGATCGCGGCATCGGAGACACGGACGGAGTCGGTGCGCATGTACGTGATCAGACCGACGGATCCCTGATCCCCAAGCTCGACCCCCTCATACAGCTTTTGCGCGGCGCGCATCGTGCGGCCGGCCGAAAAGCCCAGCTGTTTCGCGGCTTCCTGCTGCATCGTGCTGGTGGTGAACGGCGCCGGCGCTTTGCGCCGCCGCTCCCCGCGCTCCACCGAGGTGACGACGAACGGCAGCTTCTCGACCTCGGCAACGATCGCGCGGGCGTCCGCTTCGTTTTTGATCTCGGGCTTGTGCCCGGAGAGTTTCTGCAGGCGTGCCTGGAACGGCTGGCCGTCTTTCTCGAGATCGGCCGCAATGGTCCAGTATTCCTGCGGCACGAACTTCCGGATTTCCTCTTCGCGCTCGATGATCAGCCGCAGGGCCACCGTCTGCACGCGGCCCGCGGAGAGGCCGGTCTTGATGCTCTTCCAGAGCACCGGCGACGCCTTGTAGCCCACCAGGCGGTCGAGCACGCGCCGCGCCTGCTGCGCGTCCACCTTGCGCTGGTCGATATCGAGGGGGTGGGCCAGGGCTTCGGCTACGGCGTCTTTGGTGATCTCGTGAAACAGCACGCGCCGCACGTTGCCATTGCCATTCAACTGCGACGCCACATGCCAGGCAATGGCCTCGCCTTCTCTATCAGGATCAGTGGCGAGGAGCACGCGGTCGGCGTATTTGGCGGCCTTCTTGATCTCGGCGAGGGTCTTCGCCTTTTCCTTAATAGTGACGTACTTGGGGGTGAAGTTGTTGTCGACGTCTACGCCTAGCTCGCGCTTGGGCAGATCGCGGAGATGGCCCACGGTCGCCTTCACCGTGTAGCCCTTGCCGAGATACTTGCCGATCGTCTTGGCCTTGGTCGGGGACTCGACAATGACGAGCGCGCCGCCCTTTACAGGAGCGGCGTCGGTCACTTCCTCTTCCGCCGTCGGGAGAACCGCCTCGGCGTCCTTCTTTTTCCGGGGCGCTCTCTTCTTTTTGGGCTTCACTTCTTCATTACTATCAGGCACTGATCAACCTTTGGTCAAAAGAACCAGACGTCGAGACGTCTAGGGGTTTGCATCGTTACCAACCTGCGCTCATTTGCGCAAGTCGGACGATCTCATCGGCCACTTTTTCCGCAGGCTTGGCCTCGGTCAGCACCGTCGCATCCGCCTTGGCGTAATACGAATCACGCTCTTTGAGCAGCGTCCGCATCTGATCTACAGGATCTCCACCCATCAAAACGGGCCGGGTTCCCGACGGCTCCGCGCGCCCCGCGGCGACTTCGGCCCGCGCCTTGAGATAAACGAAATACCCGCTGGCTCTTGCGCCATCGAGCTGCCCCGGTTGCGCGGCCCAGCCGCCACCCGGCACGATCACGGCCGGTTCATTCGCCAGCGCGGTGTCGACTTCCTTGCGTTCCATCTCCCGAAACGCCTGCTCACCTTTCTCGGCGAAGATCATCGTGATCGGCTTGCCTTCCTTACGGACCAGGACGCTGTCGATGTCGACGAAGCCGGCCTGCAGCCGGTCGGCCACCATCTTTCCGACGGTGCTTTTCCCCGCACCGGGGAGACCCACGAGTACGATGTGCTTTTTCATGACGCCGCCCCCTTGGGCGTGCGGGCGCGTACCTGCGCGATGTAGCCGTCGTAGTTGCGCTTGGTTTCGCTGAGCGCGTCGCCGCCGAATTTCTCGAGCAGCGCCTGCGTGAGCACGATCGCGATCATGGCCTCGGCGATCACGCCCATCGCGGGCACCGCCGTCACGTCCGAGCGCTCCGATTGCGCCTGCGCGGGGCCGCCGGTCTTGAGGTCGACGGTCTTGAGCGGCGACATCAACGTGGAGATCGGCTTCATCGCAACGCGCGCGAGCAGCGGCTCGCCCGTGGTCATGCCGCCCTCGGTGCCGCCCGCGCGATTGGTGGCGCGCGCGAAGCCCGGCATGATCTCGTCGTGCACTTCGGAACCCTTGCGGCGCGCCGCCTCGAACCCCAGGCCCAGCTCCACGCCTTTGACAGCCGGAATCGACATCAGTGCCTGTGCCAGGCGGCCATCCAGCTTCGTGTCCCACGAAACGTGGGAGCCCAGCCCGACAGGCACGCCCAGCGCGACGACCTCGACGATGCCACCCAGCGTATCGCCGGCGGCCTTCGCCGCATCGATCCTCGCCATCATCTCCCGCTCAGCCTCAGGATCCAAACAGCGGACTGGACTCCCGTCTGACGCCTCGTTCAAGGGCGATGGCAGAAGGGAGATGTTCTTGGCGGTGACGCCCCCGAGCTCCGCGACGTAGGAGCCGATTTCGATGCTGAACTCGTGTAGGAGCTTCTTACACACTGCGCCGCACGCCACACGCGCAACCGTCTCCCGCGCACTAGCTCGTTCCAGGATATCGCGTGCGTCGGTGCGGTCGTATTTGAGCGAACCGGCGAGATCGGCGTGGCCCGGACGGGGCCGGGTGACCTGGCGGCGCCGGCCGAGCGGATCGGGCGTGGCGTCCGCCTCGGGCGCCATGACGTCCTGCCAATGCTCCCAGTCGCGATTCCAGATCAGCATGGCGATGGGGGAGCCCAGCGTCTCGCCGGCGCGCACGCCGGAGAGCCATTCGATGCGGTCGGATTCGATCTTCATGCGGGCGCCGCGGCCGTAGCCGCCCATGCGCCGCTTGAGCTCCACGTCCACGTCGGCGGCTGACAGCGGCAGGCCCGCCGGAATCCCCTCGAGGATTCCCACCAGGCCGCGTCCGTGCGATTCGCCCGCCGTCGTGAACCGGAATGTCATCCGATCTCCTGTACGGGCGCAGCATGCTGCGCCCCTACTCTTTGCCGCCCTATAACAGGCGAGCCCGACCTCTCGTCGGGCTCGCGTATCCACACCCGGGCCCGAAGGCGCCCGGCGTCACCGTGTCCGCGTCAACCCTGGCGGCCGCGCCACAGGGAACGGGTTCGTGATCACCGGCAGCTCGACCATGACCACGCCTGCGGCCGTCACGCCGAAGAGCCACTGACGTGTATTGGCCGCGTTCCGGGCGACGCGCATTGGGCCAATGATGGGGTCGCGCACCACGATCCCGCCAATGCGACCGTAGAAGAAGGTATCAAAGATATCGATGTTCCCGTCAGGCCTCGCCGAGAACGCAATGCGGTCATTGGGGTTACCTGCCCCACCGAACGCCGGCGTGCCCGGGAAGTTGGCGGCGAACGCGTGGTTGTAGTTCATGTCCATCCCGAACGCGCCGAGCGGCGCCTCGGAGGTGCCCTTGAGCTTCATCCCCTCGTCGAGGAAGTAGATCGAGTCGGCGCGGACGAGGTTCGTCAGCCCGGTGAAGTTCGTGGCGACCGAATGGATGTTCACGCCGGTGTTGCTGATGAAGTCGCTGACGTCGATGTACGGCGTGACACCGAGGTCGCGGTGGTTTTCGCCGGTGTCACTCACGAACGGGAGACCCGTGAAGGGATCGATGGCGGCGTTCGTCGCGCAAAAAGTCGCGGTGCTCGGACCGTGCAGCAGCGGCGCTTTGGTGGTGTAGCCGACGACGCGAGCGAACGCCGTCGTGATGTTGCCACCTTCGCCCATGATCGCGTGGGTGAAGTTTCCCGAGTTCCGCACGTAGGTCGAATCGCCCAACCCGAACCGCGCGAGCTCGATCGTCACGCCCGCGCAGGCGCTGAGCTGGACCTTCTGCTCGTTGTAGGGCCGGCCGCGCCGCATCTCGATGCGCAGCGTGTCGCGGCTGATGCTGGTGAGCGTGCTGTCGCCCGCCAGCTCCCAGAACAGATGGCTGAAGAGCTGCGCGGGGTTGAGCGTGTTAATCAGCTTCTCCATCCGCAGCGTCGCCCGATTGCTGAACGGGAACGTGCTGCTGGCGGTCGGCAGTGTCGAATAGATCGCGAACACCGAATCGGCGTGGCAAAGGACGCCGCCGCCGGGCCGGCAGACCGTGGAGACATACTGGGGCCGGTCCGACACGTCGAAAACGGTGATCTCCTCGCGCAGCGGCGCGGTGAGCACGCGGTAGGTCTCGATCAAGTAGTCGGGCAGGTCCTGGCGCCACACTAGACGCCGGACACCGGGATTCACATCGATGATCGAGAGCTCGGTGCCGCCCGAGTTCGCGACGACGATCGTGTCCTTGTAATTCCCGAGCGTATCGAGCGGCCACAGCGCGATCCCCCAGGGCTGCGGACCGGCGGTGGGAATACCCGCGGCGACGAAGGACGTATTCGCGACCTGGAAGATCTCGACGCGCCCGAGAATGGGATTGGTCAGATACAGGCTCGAGTCGTTGCCGTTGAAGATCGCGTCGGCGATCTTGCCGCCGAACGGCAGCGACCGCGTGATGCCGGCCACGACGATCACCGTGTCGATCAGCGCCATCGGGGCCCAGCGCGGCTCGTACGTCGACACCACGCCGCCCTTGGTCCGCATGATCGGCGGGCTCGGGATCAGCGTCGTGCTGTTGGTGAACGAGCAGTTGCGCGAGACTGCCGCGTCGCAGGCGTAGCCGCGCACCACGATCGAGCGCGGCAGCGGGTTCAAGCCCTGGAGCCCGAGCGTAAAGTGCCGGGTGACGTCGGTCAGGTTGCCGGCCGCGACGTTGACGCTGTCGAACTTCATGACCACGCCGCCCGTGTCGACGCGGAACCCGATCCACGAGATCGCGCTCGGATCCTGCGCGCGCACGTGAATCGTATCGTCCACCTCGACGCGCTCGCCGACGCGGTGCGCGACTTCGGGCGCGGTGACATCGGTCGCGACCGACTGAATCTGCACCGTGACGACGGCGCTGAAGCCGCGCCGGCCCGCCGAGTCTTCCGCGAACCCGACGACGTTGAACGTACCGCTCGACGGCACCACGATGATCGTATCTTGATACTCCACCGAATCGGCGAACGGCTGGCCGTACATGACCGAGTCGTTGGGCGGCGTCGTCGGGTTGGTGACGCTGGCCGCGGGCGAGACGAGGAATCCGATCTTGGCGATTCCGGAGTTCTGGACCGCGATCACGTCGATCGGCAGGCCCTTCCCCGTGGACGCGAGCGCACCCGGGGACGGCAGCACCAGCCGCACCCGCAGCGCCTGCACGTTGTTGAGGAAGATGGAGATCGTGTCTTCGGCGAAGTTGCCCGCGCCGTCGGTGGCGCGGCCGATGATCTGAATGCTGCCGCCGGCGCCCGAGTTCGGGGAGAACGTGAGGAGGCGAGAGACCGAATAGTTCTTCACCTGCCCGGTGAAGTTCGTGTCCAGCGTGCCGATGAGGCCGCCCGAGAACGTGAGCTCGATGCTCTTCAGCGCGAGATTGTCGACCGCCGAGATACCGAACGCGAGCCCGCTCGCGATGTCCTGCGTGTCGGACCCGGTGATGGTCAGCGTGATGGCGGGTTCCGTGACGTCGTGCTGGATGCCGCCAGGATTCCGCGTCGTCTCGCACGCCCAGATGGCGAGCGCGAGGGCGCTAATTCCCCACACTGCGGTACCACGTGTGATCACCCGCATATCCTCTCCCGGCCTATATCGACCCGCGGGCTTACTGGCCCGTGGGCGCGACGAGATCGTCGATGATGTGTGGCGTGATCAGAATGAGCAGATCGCGCCGGTTCTCCGTCTGGGACGTGAACCCGAACAGTTTCCCCAGAATCGGCAGATCTACAAGGAAAGGAATTCCGGACTTGGTTACCGTGACCTCAGTCACCGTAAGTCCGCCAATTACAGCCGTTTCGCCGTCATTGACCAGCAGCTGGTTGTCCGCCTGCTGGGTCTGGAAGGTGAAGCCGATGTCCACCGAGGCGGGCCGGACGTTGGAGCGCTCGGCATGCACTTCCATCAGGATTTGACGGTTCGCCGTGACGTGCGGCGTGACCTTCAGGTTGATACCGGTCTGCTCGAACGACACCGTGGCGCGCGGCACGTTCTGGTTCGCCGCGGCTCCGCCCGCGGCGCTCACGTCGATGATGCGGATCGGCACGCGGTCACCCACGAGGATCTGGGCCGCGCGATTGTCCAGCGTCGTAATCGTCGGCTCGGCCTGGATGTCGGCCAGCTCGACGCGCTGCAGCGCCTGCACGAACGTCGTCAGATCGAAGTTGCCGATCGCGGTCGAGAAGATCAGCTCGAGCGCGGGGTTGATGACTTCCTGGCTCGCGTTGCCGAGCGCCGACAGCGAGTTGCCGCCCAGCGCGACGATGTTCTCGTTGGCGTCGAAGTTCTCGGTCGGCACGAGGGCGTCGGGGACGCCGTCGAGGTCGGTGTCGATCGGCTCCGCGGTGCGCGGATCGGGCCGCTGGATCAGCTGGTTGAAGAACTGGTTCGTGGTTCCGAGATCGTACTTCACGCCCAGCTCTTCGACGTCGGTGCGGTCGACGAAGATGATCTTCGCCTGGATCGAGACCTGCGGCGTGCGCAGGTCGAGCCCCTTCACGAACTCGACGACTTCGTCGATGCGCGAGCTGACTTCGGTGATGACGAGCGAGTTGCTCGTCGAGTCGGCGACGGCCTGGCCGCGCTTGGTGAGGATCGAGGCGACCGACGGGACGAGGGACGACGCCCGGGCGTAGTTGATGCGCACCAGGCGCGTCGTGATCGGCACGGTCGAGTCGGCACGCGCCAGCTCCACCTTGCTCACGACGTTGAGGATGCCGCCCGGCAGCGTCTGGACCGCGAGTCCCTGCGACTCGAGCACGGCATTGAGCGCGAGGTCCCACGGCTGGTTCTTGATTTCAGCCGTGACGTTGCCCGTGATGCCCTTCGCGAGGATGATCGTGCGGCCGCTGAACGCCGCGAAGCCCGCGATCACGTCCTCGATGCTGGCGTTGTCCCACTGCACCGTGATGCGCGGCGCCTGCGACTGGGCGGCGTCGGCGCGGTGCGCGGCGAGATACTCCTCGATCGACAGCGAACGGCCGAGACTCGG